>TARA_B100000749_G_scaffold280887_2_pt1 | contig 158201 bp, 140 predicted proteins | sample TARA_B100000749 | Tara Oceans TARA_B100000749 (sample SAMEA2621232) | marine metagenome | biome: marine biome (ENVO:00000447); feature: mesopelagic zone (ENVO:00000213); material: "saline water (ENVO:00002010), including plankton (ENVO:xxxxxxxx)" | depth 800 m
GCAAGCCGTGTGCCACTTAAAATAGGGTTCAACTAGAAATAAAACCACACTCAGGGGGTTTTAAAATGAGCAAAATGAAATAAATCCCTGCTTAAATTTTGGGGTAATCTTCTCGGATTGAGCTAATAATGTTGTCACAATTTATAAGCCTTTGATTTTAAATGAGAAAATCGTTTTATTTTGAAACAGTTCTATCATTTTTCTCTTGGCTCCATTTTGGTTTTGAGACTTGAAATTACTTCATAGTGTCTTGATGTGAATCAAATGAGCCAAATTTCTCTAAAATCCTTAAATCAAAAGTCCAGGCACCGATAGGACCTTTGTAGTGAAGATAACATAACAAGGGAACAGGTTATGAAACAGCTAATGATTGGACTTATGGGAATTCTTCTTTGTGTGGCATCGGCCCATGCGGAGTTAGATGATGTGGAAATGGAGCTAGAGGCGGCCAAGTCGGACTCAGTTGCGGCGCAAGAAGAGGCTGAAGAGGCTCGTGAGCGGCTAGAGGATGCGAAGGAAAAAGAAGACCAATTGGTTCAGGAAGCGCAGAACGAAATGGCGCAAGCTCGAGCCCAGGAGAGGGATTCTAAAATTGAAATTGAAGACCTGAATGAGAAAATTGAAGTACTCCAAGGCAAGATCAAAAAAGCGGAGCTGGAAAAGCTTCAAGCACAGGATCGCATTCAGAAGGCTTTGCAAGATACTGAAAAGGTAAAGCTCGAACATGAAGCCAATGTCCAAGTTCAAGGTGAGAAGGAAAGAGAGCTGGCTAAAGTGAATGATGAGTTGGATTTAAAACTCGAGGAACTACGAGCTGTGAGAGCTAAGCTTGCAGAGGCACTTCAGCAGAGAAATTTGGTTCAGGAGAAATTAAAGGACAAGCAAACGAAACTGCAAAAGACTAATGATCAGTTGATGAAAGAAAAGGCCGTCGCTGAGAAGAAAACACAAAAATACGCCAACGATATAAAAGAATTTAAAATGCGAGCGGAAAAATATCGGATGCAAGCAGAAGACAACGAAAAGCAAGTTTTGAAGTACAAGGCACAAATTGAACGACTCGAGGAAGAGAACACTTTAGCGAAGCAGGAAATGATGAACGCTAGAGCTAGAGACGAGCAGAGTACAAAAATGCTAGTGGATCTAAAAGCTTCAAATGATGCGCGCATGGAAAAGCTAAAGCTGGATAATAAAAAGATGAAAAATAGAACTGCTGACTATGAGAAGCGCTCTTTGGCGAATCTGCGCGAAGCTCAAACTATAGATTCAAATGCATCTTTGCCTAAAGACACTTCTAATATGAAGGTGGGATTGAAGAAAGCCTCTAGCAATAAGCGAGTGCGTTTAGTGAGTTTGAAGCAAGATTGCAATATTAGATCTAAGCCGTCTAGCTCATCGAGCAAAGTGACTATAGCGGAAAAGGGTAGTAAGGTCTACGTTAAGAAGTATAAATCGCGATGGTATCGTTCATACAACGGTGAAACAAAAAAACGTCTAGGGTACATATCGAGGAGTTGTTTCTAATGAAATGGTATTTGTTTAACACAAAAACCAGTCAGAAAATATCGGGACAGGGTGAGGACGAGTTGGTGCGCCTCACTTATGCTCTGGGAGAAGCTGCGCTATGGAATTGGGTGGCTCATATTGAAGGGCACAATGGCTGGAAGAGATTGAGAGAGATGGGTTTACATCTCAGATATGTCCAGCCGGGGGAAAACCAGTTCCCTAAAACACCGAACCAACAAAGTGGTAATGTCATAAATAATGAGGTTGCCGGATTTCAAGGAAATGAAGCCGATGAACATTCAGTAGCGGAAGAAGAAGTTGGTGATAAGAACCACGTCCATTATATGGAAGAACGTGAGCAAAGTTTGATTGTCGATCAAGATAAGGAATTTCTAGTAAGAGAACATTCTCGGTACGATAATAGATATAAAGTGGTTATAGAAACCAATGGGAATACCTTTGTTTCTCATTCACAGGATGTTTCTGTTGGAGGTATTCTTCTGGAAGATGCCCTCCCTGATTGGGTGGTTGGCTACTGTAACGTCAGAATTATCAAACAGGACAAAAGAGAAGAAGTTCAGCTCATGTGCTCTCTTGTGGAATCCGATGATCCCACTAAAAAGAGGTTTAGAATTGCACTGGCTCAACTTAAAAGTTTAGAAGACGAGTCCGTATTAGATGAGTGGCTGAGAGCCGGGTAGTTACCCATATTGCACCTTAACGAAAAGCTTGTATGGGTCTTCCAATCCAACAGGTTGTGTATACCTAAAAACTCTTTAATTTCAGTTGTTTGGGCCTGATTTGGCCAACTCTTTTACAATGGAGGAATGATTACAATTCTGAGCGAGTCGTCACAAGAAAGTCTTGGGAAGATGATATCATGAAGTGAGTCTATAAAATGACATTTATGTACCCAATTTATGGGTTAGCTGAACGTGATTACTATGCATTTTTGTTTATTGGGAAAACTTCATAAATACCTCTGTTTTTGTATTACACTTCTATTGCTACTTCTATCGATTGGTGCGAAAAGTGCTACTTGTAACGATCTCTTCTCTTCATCTAAAAATACTCCAGCCCTAACGGCATATCAAAAAGACATAGCTGTGGAGCCTCATCAATTTAATAATGCTCCAATGTGGATATCATCGCGGGAAAAGATTCTAAGTGAACTATTGCAGTCCAAAGGGATAAAAATTTGGACTCACAAGAAAAAAGACAATCTTTACAGCCCAAATGGTGTTTTCCAAAAAGTAACTTCTAAAGGAGTGAGGTTTATTGAAAAGCAAAATGGAGCTAATTATGAAATAGCAACTTATCATATATCTCAGCATTTTACCTCAGTGCCAAGTGAGATTGCTTTTCCTTTAACGGTGGGCGTGCATACTTTAACTGGCTTTAAATCGAGGCAGCTTTTTGTTAATTTGAAAATACCAAATTGGGTAAAAGAAGGGCCCTTTGATACTTACTACAAAGGATTTATTTATAAATACTTTACCGCCAGGGAAGATTTAGCAGAATGGATTAGCTTATTTGATTACCTGATAGGAAATTTGGATGGGAAATCAGAGCATAGAAGACTTAAAGACCCGAATGTATATTTAATTGACCATGGAAACGCTTTCTATACACCACGGAAAATGGGTTGGCCAAAGCACTCAATTCCACTGATGGAAATGCAAAATGTTGCATTCAACTATTATATCCCGGAATTCAATATCTATACTCATCATGGGAAAGCTTTTATAAAGGATGTCAAAGGAGAAGGAGGAGAAAATATTTTGAGATATTTAAAGAGTAAAGTCGCCAAGGAACTTCTTTCAATTGAAGAAAGAGAAGCCGTGATATCTAGGTTGGAATATTTGCGATCCCTAGAGGTGGACTTCAATTAAAAATTTCTTACAACCTCAAAGTAAAAACAACCTTATTGAACGGCTTCATTGTTGGTAGGCATTTTCTCTAAATACACACTTTGTGAAGGAAATGCAAAACTGACATCTAACGATTCAGCCAGCTGTAAAACCTTAAGATTGATATCTTGTTTGGCCTTTAGCTCATCACTCCAATCTTTCACCTCGACAAAATAGTAGACCATAATATTTAAACTAGAGTCCCCGAATCCACGAAAAGCCACATGAAAGTTCTCTTTGTTTGTATATGGGTTATCAAGGATGATTTTCTTGATACCTTCCATAAAAGCCTCAATTTGATCGGTTCTGGTGTCGTAGGTAACGCCAAGTGTGATATTTTCTCGTCTAAACTTGCGAGCTCCCATATTATCAATGGTGGTGGTGGCCATTTCCATATTAGGCACCGAAACTAAGGAGTTGTAGAAGGTTCTAATTCTAGTCGATCGAAATCCTATTTCTTCAACAGTTCCTTCGGAGCTAGATGCGCGAACCCAATCACCCACCTTAAAGGGGCGATCAATCAGAATCATAATGGATCCAAAAAGATTGGCAGCGGTGTCTTTGGCAGCAAGAGCAAAGGCGAGTCCGCCTAATCCCAAACCCGCCATGATGGACATAATATTGAATCCAAGACTTTGGATAGTCATTAGAATACCAAAAACAACAATAAAAACTCGGAGTGCTTTTGAAATGAGTGGTACGAGTTGATCGTCCATTTCGCTGGCTGTCTTTTCTGTGACCCGCTCTAAAAACTTTGTAAGTACGTTTGCGAGATTGAAGCAGGCCCAAATTACGGACACGCTAAACACGATTTTTACAACCACATTGGTGACGGCTAATGGAACACCATCCAATTTTAAAAAATAAATCGATACGAACCAAAGTGCTGTGGCGAATACCAATCCAATGGGTTTTTCTAAGGCTTGCAGTAGTTGGTGGCGAATGCTGTTTTTACGATGGACGGTCAGTTTCATTAAGATGATCACGCCAAACTCGGCAACAATTTTTACAATCAGGCCGCCGATGATGACCAGTAGTAGCCCTATCCATTGCCAGTTGGATAATCCAAGATTCTTTTCTTTCGCCCAGAGGGGTACCATTTCTTCAAATAATGGATCGTTAAACCCGGCACCTTTTCCACTTCCTTCAAGGTAAGGCAGTGACTTGACTGTTCTATAATCTCGAGCGGCTCGGCTGACTGTGCCAGGAGTAAAAAGAAACTCTCCATTTTGTTCCGAGGTGGGGTCGCTGATTTTATAAATAGTGATCTCAGTATCTTTTAAACGCCATCTTGAAATCTCACTGGAATCGGGAACCAGCTCATAATCGAGAACTATGATACGATCGATCACCTCTTTTAGAAAAATAGCTGTTTCACGGCCAACTTCAGTTTTGATCACTGGGTTAGCATTAGATAAATCCAGGCATCTGACCGCATCTTCAATTCTGTAGAGGAGTTTATCATCTCCTGTTTCTAATCCGGTCTTATAGTCCTGCATGGCCGAGTAAAACGACCTCAATGTATCTCTCGGTGAGTCCAATTTGAGGGGCTTTAATGGGCTGGTATGCCCGGTAATTACAAATAATAGGGTAGAGAGTAAGAGGAGCATTCTATTCATTATAAGTTCCTTTTTTAAATCCGCAGACCATCAAGTGAAGTTGACGTGGAGTTATGGTCCACCAAAAGGGTTCTGATTTCTCTTCAGGAGAAAAAAGATCCACTGTATTGTGGTCTTGAATTATTCCAGACCGAGACAGATTCTTCAATTGATCGAAACTGGCTGGCAGTGAATCTTTCGTGCTGCGTTGTTTAGGATTGATATCTGTGGAGTATTCCTCATGGACACTCAGCTGATTGTAGGCATCAAGAGTCGTCATAAACTGGATAGATTTTTCGGCGATGGGGCCACCGTTCCAATCCCATTGCCCGAGAATATTGCAGAACACAAGTAACGTCTCATTGGGCGATAATTCGAAATTCCTCAATGTGTGTCTGAATAATTCTGGCTCGTGAAAAGGAACACTCTCTTTGTGAATATGAAAATTTGCATGCTGTTTGAGCTTCCTTTTGAGGAATGGGTGAGCACTGGGATCGGGTTCCCAGCAATGGACCTTTTTAAAAGAGTGGATATTGGAAGGATCTAATAGGTAACCCGCGCTCGGACCTATGAGAACTACATTAGACATTTTTCTTTTTTGAAGCTCTAAGTTAAAAATAACTCGAAGGCTTTCCCATAGGGATTTTTTGTATTTTAAAGCAATGTAATGGTAAAATAAACCACCAGATTTATGAAAAATATTTGGTATTTTATTTAGCATAAAGTGAGGCTAGTGAATTGCTAATGGATATGCAATCAATTGTTCTAGTATTTAGCGCCCTATTAACTTCTATCCTTTCTGGGGTGATCGGAATGGGAGGAGGAATTACTCTTCTCGCGGTAATGGAGCTATTTGTCCCGGCCAGTGCTCTCGTTCCATTGCATGGTTCCGTTCAACTTATGAGTAATGGAACTCGAGTTTTTTTGCATTTCAAACATGTAAAGTGGTCCATTGGGGTTCCCATGTTGGTGGGAATTGTATTGGGGTCCATTGTGGCCGCACAATTCACTACCACTTTTCAGTCGACCTCTGAGTTTAAGTTAGTGTTAGCTGGATTTATTTTAGCAATGACTTGGAAGCCTAAGTTTAAAAAGGGTTTTAAGGTTGTAGCAAAGTTTTACTTGGTGGGCTTTACTAGTGGTATTTTATCGATGCTGTTGGGTGCCACGGGTCCTTTTTTAGCGCCTTTTTTCCTCAATGAAAATTTAGATCGCTTTCAGGTGATTTCAACTAAAGCCTTTGCCCAGCTCACCGGACACTTGTCGAAAGTTGTTGCGTTCTTTTTTCTGGGTTTTTCATTCACTCAATATGGACTGATAGTTCTCTTGATGGCTGGTGCCGTGATTTTGGGAACATATATTGGGAAACGGATTTTACAGAGAGTAAATGAGAAAACATTTATAGCTGTTTATAAGGTAGTAATAACAACACTATGTGTGAGGATGATATGGATGCATTTTGTAAATTAAGAAAACTATCGTTGAATTTAATGCTTGGGCTCATTGTCATTCCACTTGATCAAAAAGGTTCTTGGCAGACGCTGTCCTTTAGTTCTCTTCCTAAGCATGAAGTGACGTTTGGCAAAGAAGGCATGGAGGTGAGTGTTGATAAATCAGCCATGCCATTGATATATCCTCTTTCCAAAAAGTCTAAAATCAAGTCTTTGAGTCTTAAAGGTTCATTAAGTCATTTAGTTGATTTAAAGGACCCATTAAAGCAAGGAGAAAAGGGATTTGATGATTTCTCTTTAAAAATAGGTTTAGTAATAGATGGAAATCAGACATTAGGTTGGCTACAAAAGAAGATTGCTCCGGAATGGATTACACGACTGTTTTCCTTAGCGCCAAAAGGCGGGGGAGTGAAGCATATTCACTTTTTAGCGGCCGTACAATCCGCTGAGTTGAAAGGTAGGAAGAGAGATCATCCTTTGAACGAAGAATTACTCAAAGAGCATAATGTTTGGGTTATCAATGAGGCCGGTGAGTTTCAACTTCATCATAAATTAGAGGAAAGTATGGACGTAGTAGCCCTTTGGGTTTCCATAGATGGGGATGACACCGGTTCAAAGTTTAAGTTGCAATTGAAGGAGTTGCAGTTAATAACGCTAGACTGAAGTCTGCCTACCCCTACAACCGAAGGTCCAGAATACCCCGATTCTCCCAGTACTTCTCTAGCTGCGGTTAACTTGCCAATTTTAATTCCGAAATGTGAAATATGGAGGAGTTAATGGCTCTGGTAAATCGTTGGTTAGACAAATACAAATTATCTTCGCTAAAAGCAAAAATTCTACTTATGGTAGGTTCAATGCTTACAGTGTTCACTGTAGTAGCAGTGATTCAAGTCTACTTCCTCTACAGCGAACAGAAGGGGACTGCCGGTTCCAGTGTCCAAGGTCATGCTATTAGCATTTCTAGTCACATTGGACAGAAATTTGAGAAACACTATTGGGGTGTTCAGAACTTTGCTCAAAATAGAGTTTATGAGACTGGGGATGTGGAAGGTATCCAGAAGGCTTTAGATAAATATGTCTCCTCTGATAGTGCCTACGACTTGCTGCTATACGTTTCGGCAAATGGAGAGTATGTAGCTTCCAACTCCAGAAATTCCAAAAACGAGAATGTGAATAAAGCGGTTTTGATGTCTATCAATTATTCATCCATGCCCTGGTTTACAAGTAGTCTATCAGGAAAATATTCAAATGATTTAGAGTTGAACAGATCAGGCACCTATTTAGAGAACGCACAATTTGATCCTATATCCGCTAAGGCATTGGGTAAGAGTGTTTATGGGTTGAGTTTTTCTACAAGTGTAAAAGATTCATCAGGAAATACGATTGGAGTTCTCACACTAAGAACAAATTTTAGTTGGGTAGCCAGTTCTTATCAAAATCTTTATGAATCTTTAAAGACTAAAGGGGTGGATAAGGCCGAGTTCTACCTGGTGTCAAAAAGTGGAAATTTGATATTTTCTTACGAACCCTACGGTAAAGGTTCCATGGATGTAGGATATGATCGAAACGAACTTGGTTCGCGAAATCTGAGTCGTGAAAAGATGGCTGGAGTTACAGAAGCGCTGAATAGTCATTCAGGGTATTTACTTTCATCAAATTCTTTTCAGGGAAAACATAGAGCTTACGTTGGCTATACAAGTCTGGAATCCGACACCCATTCTGAATTAGGTTGGGCAACAATAATTAAAATTGAAGAGTCTGAGTTGACGGGTTCATTAACAAGCCAAACAAATGTATTCTATGGCTTAGTGGTACTTATCTGTTGTGGGTTTTTACTACTTTCTTGGAAAATCACTTCTTTGGAATCAGACAAGTTGGTGTTTGAAACCAATAATTTAAAGCAAAGATCAGCTTCTTCAATATCGACAAGTGGAAACTTGAACAATGTGAGCTCAGAACTTTCAGATGCAGCACGGCAGCAGCAAGAGGCTGTTCAAGAGACTATGGCGGCTCTAGATCAAATGATGTCTATGCTCTCAAATACAAATAAGTATGTAGAAGAATCCTTACAGTCCGCAGATGGTGTCAATCAAAAGTCAAAAGATGGATCTCATATTATGAATCAAATGCAGGCCTCTATGGGTTTTATCCAGAATTCAAATAAAGATCTTGAATCGATGGCGAAGATCATCCAGACGATTTCTGAAAAAACAAACGTGATCAATGAAATTGTTTTCAATACTAAATTGTTGGCCTTCAATGCTTCGATAGAGGCCGCGAGAGCAGGGGTGCATGGTAAGGGCTTTGCAGTAGTTGCGGAGGAAGTTGGTAATTTGGCTCAACTTTCAGGAGAAGCTGCAAAGGATATTGATTCACTTATTAAAGAGTCACAGACACAGGTTCTCAATGTGGTGGGTGAAATCGGTGAAAAGATTTCTCAGGGTGATCGGGTTGCAAATGAAGCTACTGAAAAATTTAGTGAAATTGCTCAAGACCTAACTTCGATGACTCAAAAGGTGCGAGATATACTTGGTGCCACTGCAGAACAAGAAGCAGGCATTAAGAAAGTCAACGAAGCTATGCGAAATATCGACGATTTGACTCATAAGAACCTTTCATTGGCACATGATTCTGATTCTCTAGCCAAATCAATGAACGAAGAGGCTCAAAAGCTAGAATCAATTATGGAAAAGGTTCGGGGTTTAATACTTGGCTCTGGAGATCTTACTGTAGAATCAGGTGACAAGTTCTATAAAAAAGGTGGGCTGCTGAGTTTTGCTCTTGGAAAAAAGAAGAGGAAGATGGATTACAGCAAGAAAAAGGTCTCCTAAGAGGAGTTCTATTGAGCTTGAACAGCACTTTCTATCGAAAGAAATGGCTGGCCCTACAAAAGTCTGTCTCATTTTGAGAATTTCGATTCGAGGTAACAGACGTATGTCGAAACAAATACAGGAAATGTTTCAGGAATTATTAATTTAACTAATTCTTGATCCGATAAGGTTTATGACAAGGTATAGGTGTATCCATGGGTTTTGATTACGACAAGTTAAGAGCAAAGCACGAAGAGGGAGGCAATCAATGGGCTTCTTATAGTGATTTGTTTATGGTTTTGTCCGTTGTATTTCTTTTACTTTATGTAACTACAAGTTTACGTGGTGGAACCAACAGCTTGCAAAACAACATTGAATATCAAGAGCTGGTTAAAGAGGTAACGGAGCTTCGTCAGCAAAACAAAGTTTACGAAACTCTTAAAGAGGACTACTTGCAGAAGGGTGCCAGTCAGGACGAGCAAGAAAGTTATAATGAATTGATGGGTAAGTTGAGTTTGCTACAAGAGGAGGCTCAACAGGAAAGTGAAGACTTGATGAAGCAAGCTTCTGAGAACCAGAAAAAGAAAGCTGCTCTTAATAAGTATCAAAAGATGATTAAAAACATCATTAATTCAAATATGGTTGCATCGGCCAGAATAAAAAAGCGTGATACGGTCATCAAGAAAAAAGATATCACCATTCAGCAGAAACAGAAAATCATAGCGGAGAAGCGTGAGCAGATAAAAGACTTGAATCAAGATATAAACCAAAAAGAGAATCAAATCATTGAGAACAATGAAAAGATTCAAGCCATCAATATGGATTTGCAAGCGAGCATTATGGAGCTTCAGAATGAGCGTAGAGAAGCTAAGCTTTCAAAGGCTAAAATGCGTCGGCGGGTAGCTGAGTTGAAGGTAAAGTCACAAGAGCGAATTAATGCCTTAAAGGATCAAAACAAAACTGTTGAAAAACAGATGAATAGAATTGAGCTAGAGTTAACGTCGGCAGAGAATCTGTTGAAAAAGGCGAACAAGGAAATAGAAACTCAGGCTCAAAGAAGGCAGAGGCTCCAAGCAAAACTCCAGAGAGAGAAGCAGAGAGCTCAAGAGGTAGAGAACGAACTTCAGGCTGAAGCTCAACGGAAATCCGAACTTCAAGAACAGTTGAAGGCAGAGTCCTCAAAATCCTCAAAGCTAAGTTCAAAGTTGCAGGCTGAAGCTGCTAGAAAGGCTCAGCTGCAAGCGGCACTTAAGCAGACAAAAGATGAAGTGGCTTCTAAAGAGTCTAAGATATCCAACTTAACGAAAGAGTTTAAAGCTAAGCTGGCGAAGGAGCGAGCAAAAGCAGATGCACGTAAGAAGTTGATCTCGGATATTAAGAAGAATTTTAAAAAGGCCGGAATCAAGGCCAAAATTGATGGTAAGACCGGTGAAGTTATTCTCGAATTTGGAGACGAATACTTTGACACGGGTAAAGCGGATCTTAAAAATAATATGCAGAAGATTCTTGATAAGTCCGTCCCAGTATACGCTCAGAGTCTATTCAAGAGAAAAAAGATTGCGAAGAACATCGCCAATGTTGAAATCGTAGGATTTGCCTCACCTACTTACAGAGGTAAGTTTGTGGATCCGGATAGTCTAGATCCTGCTGAACAAAAAGCGACGAGCTACAACCTTGATTTGAGTTATAGACGGGCAAAAGCCATATTTGATCATATTTTTGATACACGAAAAATGACTTTTTCTGAGCAAAGACGGCTTAGAAAAATTATTAAAGTTACGGGTCGAGGATATCTTGATGTGGCAAATGAGATAAAAACGGACAGGCGAACAGCCTCAACAATGTCAGCATCGGATTTCTGTAAGGCAACGGACTGTAAGAAGTATCAAAGAGTGATTATTAAATTTAACCTTAAAAACTAAGGAACGAGATATGATAACCCAAGAGATGGTCGAAGGATTAGTCAACTTTTTAGTGAAGTTCTCAACAGATATGTTGATGCCAACTATGGGTTTTCTATTCATTGCGGGAGTGGTTCTTAGAGGACTGATTTTCTTCACAGTGAAAAGAGAACATTGGTTTGCAAAAGAATTCGAACGAAGAGTTCATGAGTATATGGATGAAAGTGATGACAGAGGGGATATGTCGTTCTTTGTTCTTACTAAGCATATTCTAGAGAAAACCTATTATGAATTGTTTATTAAGAGATCGTTGCACAAAAGAAGAAATAGCGACTTCATAATGTCCATGAGTGATAGGGTGTTCCTCATTCAACATGGTTGTGCCATTTTAGTAAGAGATACTTTAAAACAAATCAAGTATTTGAAGTACACAAGTAATATTCCAAAGTTAAAAGATATCTCTAAAAATGTTTTTTCAAATAATGCAAGTTTTTCGAAAGTGTTCGGGGTTATGCCGGCTTCATTGTTTAATGATGTATTAAACATTTTACCAGGTATTTTTATTATTAGTGGTATCTTTGGTACCTTCTTGGGAATTATGGCAGCTTTGCCTGAATTGGGGACCATGGATCTAGCGGATCCAGAAGGCGCGAAATTGATTATGGATAAATTCTTAGTGAAGATTTCCTTTTCAATGAGTTCTTCGATTTTAGGTATAGTTTTGTCTGTGGTGATGACTGTAGTTAATACGACCACCAGTCCGGAAAAACTATTTGTTTCCATTGTTGATAAATTTGAGAATTCTCTAGATGTGTTGTGGAACAGAAGTACAGACAATAAATTACCTGAAGATATTCCTGAGTTTGACGAGCATAGAGACCCAATGGAAGTGTTGGCATCTAAGGCCCTAGAAGAGCAGTTAGCAAAAGATAAGATTGAGTTGCGAAAGAAAAAAGAACAGCTGAGAAAAATCTCAGCTTAGTGTAATCGAGGTTTAAATGAGCGAGGCTGCCACCAGGGATCTAGGTGCATTGCCTATTGAAATAACTTACTGTATGCCCACCAGTGATGAAGTGCGCTTAGTGCACGAGTCCACCTTCGTGGTTGGACGTGGGTCTAGTGCTAATGCAGTTTTCAATCACTCTGAGCTCAGTCGAAAGCATTTTAAAATCGAGCAAATCTCCGGACGGATCTACGTTACGGACTTGAATTCATCAAATGGAACCTATCTGAATGGCAAGCGCATAGAGCCCTCGCAGCCGCAAGAAGTTATGCCTGAAGATAAGATTGGTTTTGGTGGACCTCAACTTTATTATTTTAAAGTATCTATTGGCGGTCCACAGTCCACATCAGAGAATGGCTTAGAATCAAATTTGAAAGAGGGAGGGGATCAGGCGGAACTTCAGTTGGTTGAGCCTGTTTCTGATGACACGGAAGAAAGCTATATCGAGCCTCGGGATGATGATGGGCTTTCGTTTGAAGATGCATCCTTGGTGGATCCACCAGGATCTGTAAAGAAAGAGCAAAATTTTAATAGTCTGGCGTCACAGGAAGAGAAGGAAGCTTTTCATGATATTCGAAGAGCTGAGGCATTACTGAAGGGCTTGGAAACCAAGAAAAAGAATGTTCAGATTCAGGTGGATAATCTGAGTCGTGCTCGTGAAGGCCTAGAGAAAAAACTAAAGGAAAATAATTCTAAGTTAGAACAGTTAGAAGCGGCTGTTATTGCTTACCAGAATAAATCTAAAGAGTTAGAAAATGACATTGATCATCTTCAAAAGGACCAGGAGAACGAAAAAGAGAAGATTCAAGTTCTCTATGAAGAGAAGAAAAAGGTCATCGAAGATAAAAATAAAGTCTTAGAGGAAATTAAGTCACACAAATCAACAATTGTTGATTTGCAAAATAACATTGAGAATACCAAACTTCAGTTGGAGACGGACAGGGAGTCTGCCCAGGCTGAAAAAGAGAGTTTGGACAGTCAGTTAGAAACCTTTAGGAATGAAACTCATGAAGCTATCAGAGAGCTTGATGAAAGGAGAAAAAAGCATCTTGGTGATGAAAAGGAAGCCTTAGAGGAGGCTGATAAAGCCAGAGAAAAGCTTTCCGTTCTTCAAGGTGATATTACTATCCAAACTAAAGTTCTCACTGAAAATAAGGCAGCGCTTCAAGAAATCACTAGTGAAATAGCCTCGCAGACAAAAGAGCTCAACCAACAGATAGATACTTTCCAATATTACGTTGGAGCTAACGAGAAGATCTTAGAGCAACATAAACAGTTAGATTTAGATCATGAGAAGGCAAAACATCAGTTCGATGAATTTAATCAGCTGGTTGTAACCAAGAAGAATGAATTGGCCCAATATGATAGGGATCAGGAAAAGCAAAGATCTCAACTTGTTATCCGAATGAAGGGTCTAACTGAAAAGTTAGATGAATTAGAGGATGAGCTAGCTATTCGTAAGAGTGGAATTCTAGAGCAGGAAGAGAATCTAAAAGGGATTTTAAGAACTGTTGAAGGAAAAAAGAAGGAAATCGGTGAAGCCAATCAGGAATACAACAATAAAATTAATGAACTAAATATACTTAAATCGTCAGAAGAGAAAGTTAAAGGCGATATTAAAGAATTAGAAGATAATCGTGCTTCAGCAACCCATCAGCTAGAGGAATTACATAGAGAGATCGAAGAAAAGGGTAATGAATTAGAACTTAAAGAGCAGATCATTGAGCAACATGATGATAAGGTGAGCGCGATCAATACCGAAATGGCAAAACTCAACCACAAGCTCGAAGAGTTGCAGGGAGAGAAATCTTCTCTTTTGGATGAAATTGAAAATATTAAATCAGAAAAAATAGATCTAGAGAATGATTTCGAGATGTTTAAGTCGGATCTGCAGGGGAAGCGTAGCCAGACAGAGCTCGATTTTGAATCATTTAATAGTTTAGTCGCTAGTTCGAGAAAAGAAATAGAAAAGAGCTTTGAAGCAGAAAAAGAAGAATTGGAATCTGAAAGAGTTCTTCTGCAGAAACATCTAGAGGATTTCGAAGAAGAAATCGAGAAAAAGAAATTCGCTCTGAATAATGAGTTAGAACATATCAATTTAGAAATTGAAGAAAAAGTGAGAAACCAAAGCGAATACGTAAAGACAGAAGTCACTAGCTATCGCACAAAACTAGAAGCAGAGTTGAATGGTTTAAAAAACCAAATGCATCAAGTTGAAATTGATATTCAGCAGTTGGATAAACATAAAGAGAGTAAAGAAGAAATGCTTGAAAGAGAATTTCAAGCAAAACAGGATCATCTAGATAGAGAGTTTAAAGATGCTAGGGAGCGCTATCAATCTTTAGAAGCTGAAATTCAGCAATTCAAAAAAGAGAAAAGTCAGCTCGAACTGGAGTTAGATGATGGGTTTAAAAATTTAGAAAAGCTAGGAAAGGCAACAGAACAATCAGAAGCGACGGTTCAAGGGTTACGGTCCGAAATCCACAAATTGGATTCTCAAAGATTGGCTTTTGAGCGTGAAAAGGATGAGTCGGCGAGTTCGTTAAAGGCATATAAAACTGAAGTCGCAGACAAAATGAAAGCTCTGGATGCCCAGCATAATGTTAAAAAAAGCGAATTGTTGGCAGAACAAAAGAAAATAGAAATTAAAAAACTGGATTTAGAAAAGGAATATAAGAGCCTACAAGAGGCACTTGATCAAAACAAAATAGTGCTAGAAGAAACTAAAAACGAAGAGCAGCAGTATCGAGTGGATGTAGAAAGACATCAGCTAGATTTACAGAGACTGAATAAAGAATCGGAAAATGAGAGTTCTAAGATACAGGAGCTGATAGCTAGAAGGGAAGAGCTGGAAGAAGCTGCCGAGAGACTGACAGGAGAGTTAGAGGCTCGAGAGCAAGAGATGGTCAAAAAAGAATCCAGTTTAGAGGGGATCCTCGAGCAAGAGCGTAAAGAGGCAAAGCAAGAGCTTGAGCTAGAGTTGACCAAAATTCGCGTGAACAAGGTTTCGGAGTTAGAATCTGAGCTGAACAAGGTTCGGCGTGAGGAAGAAAAGAGATTTAAAGTAGTTAGAAGACAAATTTTGGACACATTAAAGCCGTTAGTTGAGCAGGAGCTTGAGAGCTTAAACGCTGGCGAAGGAGCCCTGCAGAGGACGGATCGCTTTCTGCGCCAAGTGATTACACCGGATGACGTAGAGACCTCCGAACAGATTCGATCGATAGCGGAGACTACAGTTCAAGGCGTGGTTGAGAATAAAAAGCATTTGATTCGAATTTCGTCCATAATTTTAGGAACAGGATTAGCGATATTTCTAATTTTTATTACCGTCAAGTTTGACTTGGTGGATAGAGGACTCGCAGCTCTCATCTCAGGTGAGACAGCTCAAGAGAAGTATACAAAGAAGAAGATTGCAGAGAGAGAAGAGGCTAGAAAGTTTAGGCCTGAAATGACTGCCGAGTTTAAATCCACCTATGCTGATAATGTTCTCTATACGACGGGCTACATTGATCAAGTGACGGATGAAGTGTATCAGGGGGATTGGATTCTTGAGGTGAACACTTTTGTTAATGAGAAGCTTAAGATGAATGAAGAGATCGTTCCTCGTTTAGTTGCCATGGAATCTGTACTTATTAGTGATTTAGCAAAAGCTCGTAGTCAAATTATTCCAGAGCTGGAGGAGTCTGCACGACTTTCTATGCTTGAGAGAGAAGATCGGTTTATGCGCGAGGCTTTGGAGTTATTAAGAACCGAAGAGAACTACAAGAAGTTCTATCAACTGCACAGTTCTTTCTTTAAGAAGTTTAAATAGGTTAGGCGTGAGATACGCCTAACTAAAACTCATATCCCACTCGAAACTCAATGTTCGAGAAGAGTAAACCTTGGTTACCTGAGATTTCATCCGGTGGAAAATACTCTTCTTCCAATCCTTCGAAATCAAGTGATTGATACTGTCCGTACCAAAACATTCCGAAGCGAAGATTAGCATTGTACAGGTAGTAGGCGCCGACAGAACCATCAAATCCAAAGCTAGGTTTAACTGTGAACTCAGAAGGTCCAGCAACAGGGATTTGAAGTCTCATGAACAATTCATAAACCCAATTTGAATTATCATAAGCTTTAAAAAATCCCCCACCGGTTAAATAGGTGATTCCTTTTTGCTCAATGGTAATGGCATTGAGTGAACCCACGGTTCCTGCGGTTTCAATGAATGGAACGAGTTGATGTTGAAAACCGAACCGGAGACCGTAGTCAGCATATTTTCCAAATAGAAACTTTTTCTGCTCCCAACTTCTTGGGAAGTAATGGGCATTTACATCAATAATCGTCCAGCTGTAATCTTCATCTAAAGATACAAAGGCATTGTTGTCATCATTCTCGGCGGTACCAGGGGTGTGAGAGGCCTCAATGCTCAAAGCCCATTGGCGGTTGAATGTATACTCACCCTTTACAAAGAAAGAGGGTGCTGCAAAGCTAGAGTATTCTAACTCAGAAATATCCGTATCCTGAGAGTACTGCAAATAGTTAGCTCCTACACCAAGCCATAAACCAAGAGTTTTGTCCCGACGAAGTCTTGGAGTGACCTTGTCCCGATCGATCACATCTTGTTCGTCTTTGTCGACATAGAGTTTTAAGACAACATTTGATCGGGTTTTGTCTTGTCCGTAAATTTTTAAGGGAAGTTGTACGGGATAACTAGGCAACTCTAGTTCTAATTCAAAAAAACCATATTCGTCAGTGGTGGTTCCATAGCCTTTTTTGGTGGGATTGTTTGCACCTTTGAAGGCTCTTTTGGTGGGGAATTTGCGGACCCGCTTTTTTACAATAGTGGGAATCGACTTTTTACCCACATAAACCCGTGCAACTTTATTCACTTTTCCGCTCAGTTTAACCAATTTCCGGTTCTTTTTGCTGCCCGGTTGGAGAGTTGGTCGGAACCACTGAACCTCAATAGGAGTGGGGCCAGTAGGTTCTGCTTTGGCCTCTTCTGTGGCAGCGCCCGCCTCTTCATTGCTTGCAGAGTCCTCTGCAGCTTCACCATCAGCTTCTTCAGAACTTTCAGAGGAGTTGTTCTCCCCCTCTACGGTTTCTGCCGCTGCAGGTTCATCTAGATCTTGGCCAAAAGACGTCAGCGGTGCAGTCCCAGCCAAGAAAAATAGGAATACGAATATCATTGGTGTTTTTAAAATATGAGCCATGTCAATATGTTACCAGTTTTTAGAGGTGTGGGTAGCAATATGGTGGATTTGGACTTTTTTTTGTCAAACGAGACAGACGGTCGTTGATTTTAGTCTAGGAATGGGTCAATTTTTACCACTATGGTACGCATTAGTTCGACAAATTTTGACGAAGTCTACCCGATTTGGGCAAACCATCTTTGGAAAGGCCGTAAATCGGGCATTGAACCGACAAATCCTATTCGATTTGGTGGTGGATACGATAAAAAGCTTCTTTTGGCTGACCCCTTTTTCTTCAAAGCCGTGGATGATCGAAGCCAGCGTATCGTTGGTGTGATCAGTGGATTCGCCACTCATGATAATGGATTTCGATTAAGAGGGGTTTATGTAGATCCCTATTATAGGGGACTTGGTATTGCTAATAAGTTAACGGCTAGAATCATTAAATTAGGGGAAGTGATGGGGCGTGATTTTGTGTGGACTCTTGCTCGTCAAGAAACCATGGGTTTCTACCAACGCCTCGGATTTGAACAAACTTCAAACTGGATCAACCATGAGGTTGAATTTGGTCCAAATTGTTTTATGTCTTTACCACTTCATAGCGAACGGTTTGAATTGGTGCTACAGTACCATTTTTGGAATCAATCATTTTCAGGAAATCAAAGCTTTGAGCGATAAAGATACAAGTCGAAGTGAGCTGACCCAGCTCATAGTGAAAGCCCAGGCGGGAGATAGCCAGGCCTATATGCAGATGCTTGAGCGGGTGGGGCAATTGGTTGAGAGGTTTATGTATAAGCGTCTCAAAGCCAGTGATTTGGTCGAAGACTTAGTCCAGGATGTCTTACTTAATATTCATAAAGCTTTGCACACGTACAATTCGGAATATCCGGTGGAACCTTGGGTCTATGCCATTGCGCGAAATCGGCTTAACGATCACCTCAGGAAAATTAAAAAAAGTGTGGAAATTCAGGTAGATGCAGACTCTATCCCAGAGCAGGCCGCGGATGCGGAAATCCGCGCTCTGGACCTGCAGGCTTTGGATCGAGCCATGTCCAAGCTTTCCGAAGATCAAAGAAAAATTGTAACTTTGCTTAAATTTGACGGTAAGTCTTTAAAGGAGACGGCCACGGAGATGAATATGACCGTCTCGGCCGTCAAGGTGGCCGCCCATAGAGGGTACAAAGTGATTTTTAAGGAGCTGGAAGTTTAATGGGAAAATCTCGTGCTGATTTAATAAGTGATTTATCTTCGCAGTTGAAGCCTGTGAAGGTGTTATCTCCCATTGGGCCCACCATTTTGCGTTGGTTTGTCCCATCTGTAGTGGCGTCTTTGGCTGTCGCTGGTTTGTTGAGTTTGATTTTCGCCGGCTTTGATTTTTCTGTTGAGAGAGTTTTGGATGCAAAGTTTATTATTGAACAGGCCCTGCTGCTGTCATCTTCTTTAGCCGCAGGATTAACGGCTTTGATGATCTCAAGACCAGGCATTGACCCGACATTATCTAGGTTGTTGAGTTTTGGGACTCTTCTGCTTTGGAGTGTTTTGGGAATGACAGTGTTGGATAGTTTCCTTTTGCCTGAGTTTGCTGTGGAAACCATGTTTTTGGGATACACCTGTTTGACAGTCAGTACTCTGTCGGCCATTCCGGTGGGGATATCTATTCATCGAATGGTCACCAAGGGTTATGTGATGAATAAACCTATGGCTTTGTTTTTTAGCATATTAGCGGCCACTTCTATGGGTTCTTTTGCGCTGCAGTTTTACTGTCCTATGGTCACTGGTGCCATCAAGTTAGTTTGGCATATTTTGCCCATTTACATATTATCTTTGGTGGGAGTGATGCTACTTCAAGCCAAATTAAAATCAAAATAAGTGAATGTGTCAGAGGGCCCTATGGGTCCGTCTTTCTGGCGATCACCATGCAGCTGGCACCAAAACTCAATGTTTTATTTTTTTGAATGGTTTTAACTTCTCTTGAGTTAAAGTGGCCAATGATGTTGTTAACCATCATTTCGCCGGACTCGTGATGATCCATATTTGATTTATAGCCATTTTCTTTAGATTGTAAACCCAGTTTATGGGGGAGAGATCGAATGAAGTATATGGGAGGAACCAACCATTGAAAAAAGTAGGAGGCATAATCTATCGAAAACTGAGTGGTATCAAATAGCTGTTTCGCTTGTTCTAGGGAGTATCTGCGAAAATGTAAGGCAGTTTGATCTTCTGCGGACCAAAGCCATTGATAGGCTGGAACGGTAAGGTGAATGGTGCCGCCTTCAATCAGCTTTTTATGGAGCATGTCTATATAAGCTTTGTCGTCTTCGATGTGTTCTACCACATCATACAGGCCAAACCCTCCCACAGAGTCATTGGAAATTTGGCAATCTTCTAGTCGAGAACATATGACATTCTGTAGTCCACGGCGAACCCCTTTGCTGGCCCCCAATGGATTGGGTTCTATGAGTGTCATTGGTATACCAGCATCATTAATGGCCTTGGTGACATAGCCGCTGCCTCCACCTAAATCAAAAGCGGGGGCATCATCACGGGGAGGGTGATTTTTTGCAGCGGCGACAATACAGTCATTTCTGTGTTTGTACCAAAAAGATTTGGACTCAAAATCGATATCGGTTTGATGGCCTTCATCTGGGTAGTGCACTTCACCTTCGCTAGCCTGCTCGGGAATCCAATAGCCAAAATCAGTGAGTTCGAGTTTTTTGTAGCACGGATGTAAACGCATCATAGGGTGCTAGTCTACAACGACTTGAGTCCATTCGTCTATAAACTTGGCTTTCTCTTCAGCTTCCTGTTTATCCCTAAACTTTAGAATAGCTACGCCTAATTTTTCTATTTTGAAATTAGAAATTGAATAGCCTACGGGGCGGGCAAATACGGTTTCGACAACATTTTTCTCTAAAAGAGGATGGATTTTAAAGTCTTTAATCTCACCATTTTTATGAGCCATAAAACACACTCGACCAAAATTTCCTTCTTGTTCGGCACCTGATAAGAAGTCTAATGGCTGGCCCATGCAGGCGAGTAGAATGGCTTCCTCCCAAGAACGTTGTATAGCCAAAGATGCGGGTGCCGGATAGAGGTCTCCCGAGCATCGACGTGTGATCTCTATAATCCAATATTGTTTCCCATCCCATAGATACTGGTAATGAACAATGCCATCCTCCAGCTTAAGATTTTTGGCAATGGACTCCGTCAGTTCCACCAGTGAGCTCTTGATTGGCTTTAAATGTGGGGCTGGGCTGTAGGAAGCTGAAACCGTAAACGGATTGATGGTGCTAAATTCATTATCACTATGTGTAGCCACAACTGTTTGACGGCTTACGATGGTGGAAAAAGAATGGAGAGTGCCTTCAACAAATTTCTCTACGATATAGCTATTAGAAGGGGACGCCTTCTTAGCCAGTTCAATGGCGTACTTGAGCTCCGAGGACGATCGAACCACACTAATACCCTTTCCACCAGTGAGATCCGTTGGTTTTACAATGACTGGGAGGTGGTTGGCTGACTCTTCGGGGGAAAAGAGGGGCGATGTAGGGAGGCCTTGATCCAAGGCCCACTTTTTAAATTTATCTTTTAAATGAATGAGTTCGCAAACTTCAGGATCATCATGTCCTGGGAGGCCCAACTCATGAGCTACATAGGAAGCGGTGATCGCTCCACCGTCATTGGCGCAGGAGCATATAAAGTCGATCGACTCCTGTTTTGCAATTTTTAAAATGGCAGATCTGTCGGTGTAATCGGCTGCGATGTACCTATCAGCCAACTTATGGCCAATGAGATCAGGTGCGTTGCCGGTGGTAATTACCTCTAGCCCCAATTCCATCGCTTTTTGAATGAGCGTGAGTTCCGAGTGAGAACCATTAAGGAGTAACAGCTTCTTTTTCATAGAACACTTTTGGAGGATGGATATTCCGTCCAAATGGTTTTCAGGTGAGTGTATTCATCAAAGGCAAACAATGATTTATCTTTGCCGAGACCAGATTGCTTAATGCCTCCGAAAGGAGCTGACATGTCATCTTGCCCATAGCTGTTTATATGTACAATACCTGCTCTCAGCTCTCTGCTCACGTGATAGGATTCGTTTAAATCGTTGGTCCAAATACTTGCGGCTAAGCCAAAGTTTGTATTGTTTGCCGAATTTACGGCTTCCGCTAAATTAGAAAAGCTATTTACAACCAGTACGGGACCGAACACTTCTTCTTTGAAAAGGTCGTGACTCTCTGGAGCGTCGAAAAAACAAATAGGATTCACGCATTGCTGATCGGGATAGGCAAGTGTCTTGGGTTCTGGTTCATAAAATTCAACCTGGTCTTTCTTGCCAGTCTCTACATAAGTCAGAATGCGGTTTCGTTGCTGTTCGCTGACCACTCCACCAATATTAGATTCAGGATTCAACGGGTCGCCAGGTTGAAACTGGGGTAAAATAGTCTTTAAATGGACCTTAAATTCTTCTCTAAGGCTTTCATGGACAAATGCGAGAGAGGGAGCGGAACAGATTTGGCCTTGATTATAAAACATATTTTGAGCCAGGGTTTCTGCAGCAGCTTTCACATTAGAGCAATTTTTGGAAATTATAAAAGGAGACTTGCCTCCGCACTCGAGGCCCACTTTTTTCATGTTACTCTGCCCCGAGTATTGAAGTATGAGTTTACCCACCTCACTGGAGCCAGTAAAGAACACTCCATCCACTTCCGGATGTAGCGCCAAAAGTTTTCCTGTGATCTCTCCAGTTCCAGTGAGGACACTTAATGTTCCCTTCGGAAGGCCACATTTCGAGAGAAGTTCTGCGATTTTTAATAAAGAGTAGGAGGACTCTTCCGCAGGCTTCATAATCACGGAGTTACCCATGAGTAAAGCTGGGGCGAGCTTCCACATTGCAGGTACAAGTGGATCGTTCCAAGGGGTGATTCCGGCCACGACGCCTAAAGGCTCTCTTGTTATTGTGCCACTATGAGAGGACTGCGGAGGAAGTGCAAAATCAAGATACTTATCCGAAGCCTCAGCAAACCAACGAACCACTTCAATGGCCTTGGGGATGGAGTCACAGTAGTAATTTTTTACACTTCGTCCCGTTTCAATGGTGTCGAGAAGGGCTAATTCCCATCGACTCTCGCTCATTTTTTCAGCCAATTTCAGTAGGACTTGCTTGCGTTCAGAGAGCTTCGTGCGCGCCCATTTTCCATTTCTATAGCTCTCTCGGGCAGCGCTTACGGCTCGGTTGACAAGTTCTCTATCCGCAATGCCGATCCCAGGCAGCTCTCTTCCATCGATAGGACTTATTTTATTGAATAGATCTAATTCTTTCCCATCATAAAATGAGCCGCTCACAAAACAGCGGTGTTCAATATTAAGATTGTTCAATTTATCGTGGATGGCTTGCCTGTTGAGCTCCATAATCGTTTTAGCCGCCTGTTGAAGGGTTAAATAAAACGGTCTTCTGCATCAACTTTATGGATTTCAATCTCTTTGTCCGCTTCGATTTTTCGCATGATCTCAAAAACTTCTAAATTTGTATCATGTCGAATGCAGTGAAGTTTGTCACAGTCACAACTAGGGTCGAGTTTGTCCATGATGTTTTTTCTATGATCAGAGGACCACATCTCCTCAAGAGATTGGTTTCTCATATCTCCAATCTTAAAGTTTTCATTACCTCTAAAGTAGGGGCACACATACACACCACTAGGAGTAACGAGTGTCCTCAAGTCAGCAGCAGGACAAGAAGTATAGTCTTTAGGTTGATCGCCAATTTGCTCTCTATTCAGAGCGGCTTGAAGATTGATAGACTCTAAAACTTTAAAGTTATCGGCTTCCAGTTCTCGCGCTCTTCGAATCATCTCTTTAGCCACAGTCATATCATATTCGCTATGGGTCACTAAATTATGATCATCATCATAGCTGGGCTTAGGCTCAAAGTAATCACACCCAATCTCTTTAGCTAATTTAGCGGCTTCAAAGATTTCATTCACATTGGAAAGCTGAATTTTTCCATACTCGGAAAGGCCTGCAACAGACTCGGCATCCCCATCGGCAGCCGTTCTAATGAGAAAGGAATAACCCAATATACCTGTTTTAACTTTTGCAAGCTCTCGCATGTTTTCTACAATAGGGTTAAATTTTGATCGACCTGATCGAGTCGGTCTCAAATATTTAAAGGTTTCGTCCGTACCGGCATCCATTGAAACCCGAGTCCAGCTGGCGTATTTGGCAATAAGATCCAAGTGTTTCTTAATAAAAGTTCCGTTAGTGGTGATTCCAATCTGAACGTCATTCTTGCCAAAGTTTTCTATAACTTCGCCCACTTTTGGGTGACTGAGAGGTTCTCCTCCGCCAATGAGAATCACGGCTTTCACACCAGATTCGATGAGTTCATTTGAAATTTCTACGAGTCGGTCATTACTAAATCTATTATCGAAGCTGTCTTTTTGGTTGAGGAGATCTCCACTAATGCAGCCGGGGCAAGCTAGGTCGCATGCCGTGGTTGGGTCCAGCTCTACCACATAAGGGCTTTTGGTTCCAAAGTTCCAGTCAATCTGCTGAAGTTTTTCTACTACAGATTTTTGGTGCAACTTATTGACTAGATTCATTCGTCCCAAAAGGAGCTCCTTCATTTGGAATGGTTAAATTTTCAATGATTTCACGATTAGAGTCAATGGATGCATTTAAAACGTAGTTTTATCGACGATATAGAGGGGGCGTCCCATAACTTGATTATAAGTTTTGCCAACATAAAGCCCCACCATACCCATGATGCTGATTAAGATGCCAAAAAGAAAAAACATAGAGACAATCGTACTTGTCCAGCCACTCACCATTTGATCATGATTGAAATACATCCAGATCACATAAGCCGAATAGGTGAGAGAGAGTGCTGAGATCACGAAACCCAATTGAACAGTGAGTCGTAGGGGTTTTATAGAGTTAGAGAGTATTAAATCTATGGCAAGGCCGAGTCTCTTGGTGAAGGTGTAAGAAGAAGTACCAGTAGATCTTTCGCCATGTTTGACTTCAAGAAATCCCTTTTTGAAGCCGACGGATGAAACCATAAGTCCGAATGAGCGATCTTTTTGGGTGTATTGGCGTATAGCATCAATAACTTTTAGCTTATAGATACCAAAATTGGCTTCACGGTTGTCGTATTTTTGATCTGTAAGATAGTTAAAAACAATATAGAAGAACCAAGAAGTCCAACGCGTTAAAATGCTATCCTGACGTGCAATTCTTCGAGCAACTAGAGAGTCATAGTCTTGGTCTGTGGCTAATTCATAGAGGCGAGGTATCTCTTCAGGTCGGTCCTGTAAGTCACAGTCCATCACTACGCACCAATCGCCTGTGACGTATTCTAGTCCGGCTGAAATCGCATAGTGCTGTCCGAAGTTCCTAGAAAGTAAGACGCCCCTTACTCTGGGGTCAGATTGGGAGATCTTTTGTATTTTTGACCACGAGTTATCGGGGCTTCTATCGTTAACAAGAATGATTTCAAAATTGGATGTAATGGGTGAGAGGTGTTGAACCAGTTGGCGATACAGCTCTTCAATGTCTACAGGGTCACCATAAATGGGAGATACAATCGAGATATGAGGTTTTTCTGTGGAATTTGAATTCATAGGCATCTCTCAAAGTTTTTCAACTTACCTAGAATACTAACTTTAATCTGTGAGTCTACATACCCTTTAATGCGTTATGGATCACTGGACTTTCCGCCAGTCGATCGGCCACTCGGAGGTGGCCTTCACGGTTCCACTGAATGCTCGGGCCGGCTTTAAAGTTTATAGAAGGACTGTTTATGAATGTGTCTGAAATATCTATGAATCCAATCCCTGTATTTTGAATAGTTACTTTAAGTTTCGCCAAAGACTCTCGGTCTGTACAGGTCATGGATTTAGGGGGACTCTCAACGTGAACAAGAGATTCAGATACTTTTATAGGTGAAGGGGGAGAGAACACAATAAGTTTTGTGCCCGTCTCTTGGGTTTCTAATTTCAATCTTCGAATGATCTCCTGAGTTGTCTCCCATGCTAAATCATAAGAAGGTAAATCCCCACATTTAGAGTGGGGTGCCTCTTTGTTAGATTCCATTCGAGAAATGAAGCGTTTTCTCTGGAAATACTGAATGATGTCAGAAAATGTTTGAAGCATGGCCACTTCACTCCAATGTCTCGGGGCTTCTGCCTGTAAATAGGCAGACACTTGATCCATGTCAGGACGTTGCTGGGTCCATTGATTATTGATTTTGGTTAGATAGGGTCGGATGTGTGCCTCTTCAAAAGGTTTACCTAAAAACTCATTAGTGAGTTCCAGCGAGTTTTTATATAAATCGCCTTCAAGACTAAATCCTAACAGGACAATATCGGGTTTAAAGTGCTTGCCAATGTTCTTGTACAATAAAAGGCTTTGAAGTGTGCTGTAGCCTGACACAGACATGTTTATAACTTCAATATTTTCATAGGAATTGGAAAGCTGATTTTCAAAAAGGTAGCTAGCAATCTCGTCGTCATTGACATGTCTGCCTTCCATAAGAGAGCCTCCAAGAATTAAAACTCTCTTTGCCTTACCCTTTGGCAATCCCACTTCACGACTCCGGAAGCCATCAGAATTATAAGTAACTCTTGAAGAAAAAAAGCTTTCGGCTGGCCGGAAATTTGAATTTGGTTTGAGCCGCCATCCCAAATTTGAGTCCGGGATAAAGAAGTTTCTACTTGATGGGAGCTTTGAATGAAGAACACGTAATCCCACTTCCAAGCTCAACAGTCCTAATAGAAGCGCTAGAGCGATTTTTTTAATGGTTACTGAAGACAGACGTGAACCCCTTCATTGGTTGTGTCATAATTTTACTTCACCAATGAGGTTCCTGGTATGAGTTGGTACTCATGCTCCCGACTTCCAGTCTAAAATAGGGGAGAGAAAGAGCCTGGGACAATGGGCGCCACTACCAAAGTAGTGAGATAGGGACGTTTTAGAATTAAGTCCAAGCTCCTGACCGGGGCTTTGTTGTTTGGGCGGCATAAATTGGCGCTATCGTATAGAAAACAAACAGCATTTTCAGGTGATTTTATCTGTAATATCCAATTCTTAGGGAGGTGAGCGGGTAGGTTTCATCTGAGTATTGAGAGGCCCGTAGGTATATCTGTTGCAACCTATTGAGCGATGGCTATGAGACTACCAATTTTTGCTTTTTTAACGCTTCTAATTTCTGGAGTTACTCCTGTCTGGGGTCAGCAGACCTGTATTGATTTATTTAAAGCAGACTCTAAAGCGACGGTTGTATCCGTTCAAACATTTAGCCAGGCAAAGAGCCATCAGGTGCAGAATTTAAGGCTGAAGTCCGTAAAGGAAGCATTTCAGCAGTTTCAGGATACCTTGAAACAAATGATACCTCTCTCTGAGTTTAAAGGCCCTTTAAGAGTCATAGTTGATCAAATGGAGCGTAAGCGACCACAAGATTTCTCACAAGGTGTAGGGTGGAATTCAGAGGTGCCTAAGAGATTTAAGATGCCTGACTTTTATTCTCAGATATTTGAGTACTTTAGAGACTATGGTTTGGAACCCCGATGGATCAATACTGGTGGTGAATACTCATGGAAGCTGTTTGGCAGTATTTCAGAGAAGCAGCTGTCCATTGTGGACACGAACAAATACACTAAGCCGGTCTATAAGCATTATTTGCAGCACCTGGGAAAAGTTCTATCCCGTGATATTTTCTCTCACAAAGGTTTGGCCTATGATAGTGGGATTCGATTAGATCCGGCTCTTCCGTTTTATGCCACTGAAACTCCACAAATGCCTGTAGCTCGAAGGGACTATGTTTATGTTCGCCCGGAGCACGTTTTAGCCCCCTTTTCTGGTATTGATATTATTAATGCGGCAGCCATGGTGGAGTTTCGGTCTCCCAATGCCTACAGCCCATCACAGTTTACAGGTGCTTATGATTTGTTTGGAGTGAAGCATCGCGATGGTGATAATTATTATTTTAGGACCGGCCAGCCGCTGACTTTCTTTTTAGAGCGTCAGGCCATGTTGCGCCACTTGGAGTTTGTAAACAAAGAGATGGGATTGTCACGTTTGCAAATTGAAATGGACCGGGCCAAAGCAAAGGTGAGGGAACAGCAGGAGGCTCTAATTCGTGAGATGCAAATCGGAGTAGATAACCGCGATCTCCTAGGTCAAATTCAGAAGTTGGCAAAGCGCCATTTTAATTTTGCTAAAGGTGCTCATCAAATGACCTTGGTCAAAGAGGAAAACGGTGCTGTAAGCATACAGTTTAAACCCGAAGACAGTGCATTTTATGGGTTGGGAGAGGTTGTGGAAATTCATTTCCAAATTTCTGGGAATAAAATTCTTTTTGCCTATTCTGGAGAGATGAACGGTTCGCACACTTATGGGCGTGTAAGCATTAACAACAAGGAGTTGTTTGAAGAAGTTCAGTCTCTAATGGCCAGTCAAAGGTCGGATGCGGACCTCTTGCGAGACTTCCTTCAAGTCAGTCAAAGTTTGTTTGAAATTTCGGAAGTTAAATACGAAAAGAATATTGAACAATACCGAAAGATCATCGATTTCAATCACAAGATTCTAAATACTAGCTCCGAAGCGGTATCATCGAAGGAAATGGCCACAAGGCTTCGGCAAATCCGAAGTCTAAGCACTCAATTGCGCCAACAGGGGCTCAAGCTACTCACAGACAAAAAAGAGTATCCTGGAAGCACTGACGGTTGGGTGGAGAGGTCCCTGGTATCCCCTCCAGAGACCTCAAATGTAGTCCCGTTCAGAAGATAACTTGATTCAGTTTCCATCTAAAATACGTAGTGGTTGACATTTGGGGTCTGTAAAAGTTGAATATTTATTCAACTATAAACTCATATTCATCAAGGGGTATAAATGTCGAGTCATCAAAGCACAACTACAGCTGATGTATCAGAAATGGTAACGGGCGGAGTTCAGGAGCTCTGGAATCCACGATACTGGCTTAAAAATCCCGCCTTCGATTTGATGTTTGTAACTGGAGGCGCATTTTTCACCTTGCTTGTGGCCGCCTTGGCTTTTAGTGAACCTACATTTATGCCTTATATTCTGTGGATTTGGATCATAGCGTTTGAAGGGTCCCACTTTTGGGCGACTTTCAGTCGTACCTACATTGATAAAAAATATAGAAGTGAAAACTCTAAAGTGTTGTTTGGCAGTTTAGTGTTTTTTGCATTTCCTGGGTTGGCTGTGCTGGCGGATTCCCTACAGTCTGATGTGTCCTACATGACTCTGTACGGATTTTTTATATTTGTCTGGTCGCTGTATCACAATGCTAAACAGCACTATGGTTTTCTATCTATTTACACGGGAAAAGCTAAGGTGCCGGAAGCTTTGAAAGCGAAAATGGTGCATTTACTCTTCTGGGGAGTGGGTGTGGCTCAGGTCTATTTTTTGTTCAACTTTAAATCTCAGTTGGTCTTTGGTTTGCCGTCGGTCAGTGAAATGGGTGGCAGTCTTGGTTTTCTATTAGGGACGGTGCCCATGCTCATCTCTCTAGCCCTGTTTATAAAGCTTGTCTTTTTGGCTAAAGAAGCTGTGGGAATTGTTGGCGGGAAAGCGCTCATAGGTCTGTATTATGTGGCCACCTGTCTGATTTTCTATAGTACGATGTTTTATTTTATAGCTCCAAAAGATTTGATATTTCAAAATTTAACTGGAGCTGAAACGTTGATGTTAATCGCGGTGATGAATTCACTGTTTCATAACATTCAATACCACGCCATTGTTTGGTATTACGGCAATAAGCGTTTTAATGAGCAAAGTGCAGAGAACAAAGGCTATGGAGTGGCTCGATTTGTAAACTATAAGTTGGCCAATTATATGGGTTTTTCCTTACTTATGGGTTTAGTCTTTGGCTTTATTGTTTGGAATGTGGGAGATTGGCCAGCTCCTACGGGTTCATGGCATGGTGTTCAGTCGCACAGTTGGGCTTACATTTTGTTTTTTGGGATCATTGGGCATCACTTTTACCTGGATCAAAAGATCTGGCGTCCTAGCAAATCCAAGGAGCTAAGGGGTTACCTCAATTTAGAAAAGGGTCATCGATGAGTACCGTTCCTTCGGAAAGAGAAGCCTCGAACTTGTTTAACGCGATTGGGGAGCCACATCGGCTGCGCATCGTAAGACTTTGTTTCAAGGGAGAGCAGAGTGTGGAGCAGCTTCTGGCGACTTTAAAGATTGATAAGAGTTTGCTTTCAAAGCACCTTAAGGTGCTTCGAGAGAACAATATTCTTTTGGTTCGCAGACTAGGGCGGCAAGCCACTTATTTTCTAAATACCAAGCTTTTGGCTTCAGACAAAAACACTCTGAAGCTTCCCTGTTGTAACATTCAGTTAAAGTGATCCTACGCCTCAGTTAGAGGTTGAAAAGATCTATGTTGAGGCAAATCAGTTGTTCACTGGAAGACAGTGTGGCCGTTTTTGACAGTTTTTGAATGGTTTGTAAGAGCTGATCCCTCATAAGCTGCATGGTCTGTTGGTTTACTACAATGGGAGCTGTAAAGAAGAGGTCCTCCTCAGTCTGAAGTTCCATTTTACGCATGGCCATTTCCCGCCAATTCTTATGGTGCCTTGAAACAAGAGGGGAGCGGGAATCTACGTGGGTGGACTGCTCAGAAATTCGATAGGTTCCATTCTTTTCAAGCAAGCACAAATTATTTTTTACAAGAAAGTCTAACACGCTACGTACTTTATGTAGGGGTAGGTTCAGGTGACGGGATAGATCCTGTGGAGTGTTTAGGCCATCAATGGCGGTACTTAATCGGATCCCACTATAAAACCATTGGGAGTAAAATTCCGCGCGGGCTCTATCTGATAAAGGTTCATTCTCAGGCAGGCGGGCCTTCACTTGATTGGCCTTTTCTTTTAGACGATTCAATTTTTGTTGTAGGCGCTTTTTGAGTTTATGTGTGCCGGCTTTCTCTCTCTGAACGAGCAGCTGAAAATAGTCGGATTCCAGCTCATTGAGTGCCAGAAATTCGCAAACTTCGAGAGCTTGCTCCAGCGAAAAGTGTCTTTCTCCTTTAAGGACCTGGCTAATAATTACAGGGTTTACCTCGAGAAAAAGAGAGAGCTTGCGGTAGTAACCTCGTCCTTTTTTAGGCCTTTTTTCAATCCAGTCGTTGGTAAACAACTTATAATCGTCATATTTAAATAGGTCCATATATCAATAGTATCGGTAACTTAGGTTATATAGTTAGCAGTTTTGATAATAATTCTATTAAAAGATAGCAAACTAAATCTATCGCTGATTTAGCATAGCCCTTAGTCTGGCTCTGTAAATGCATAACTAAGGAGTTAGAAATGAAGAGTGTTAATTTTAAAAATAGTATTTTAGCCGCCAGTCTCACGATTTTGGCAATTGGATGTGCGAAGTCCTCCCACGGCCCGGGAGATTTTGGTGGTGGAGACGTATCTCAACTGAAGGTTTCTATTGATGCGGCTGAGGCGGCAATCAACCAACAATTGTCCCAGTTTCCTTTGGCTTTGAATCAAGCTGAGTATGTCTTTCAAAATCTAAAGTGGCTCAAACAGAAGGAGAACAAAAGTACTTTTGATTTTAAATCCCAGGGTTTAACGCCAACTGAGGATATGAGAAAAGCAAATGATCTATTGAATAAATATTTGGAGCCGGCCCTGAACAAGATGTTTCTTGATACAACTAATAGTAAAACGGCTCTTCAGAAATTTTACGAACTCTCTGTGGGCATCGAAAAAGATCAGCCCTGCCTTTCCTCTAAAGGAGTGGAGCATGATGGGTCTTCCTCTTTAGGCGAGGGGAAAATTTGCTTGAGTGCCTTCCGGTTGGCTTCGAAGTTGGACCATTTGAGCTTATCAAAGGGTGCTATTTCTCTAATAGCTCATGAGTTTGCCCATGAAAGAGACGCTACCGAAGAGGAAGCGAAAGCTGTGGAGCTATTTTTTGGAATGTTCACCTTTAAAGACGAAAATTTGGAGCCGTTATCTTTTGATATCGACGATAACATCCAAAAGCTAGATCAAATCCTATTGTATTTAGAGGGGGTTCAATATTACACCGATATAGATCCTAATAGTCTCTATGGCGATAAAGTCAGTGAGATGATCTTAAAGCTACAAAATGCTGATAAGAGATTTGAAGAGGCTAAGGCCGAGGTCGATGAGAATAAACGAATAGCTATTGATCAGCTAAATAATGCCTCTAACTTGACGGAGGAAGCTAAGGCCGCTGAGATAGCAGAGCTAGAGGCAAGCTTCCAAGAAGCGCTAGAAGCCCATAAAAAGGCTGTTCAAGAGGAAAAGGCAATCTATCAAAACTATATCGATTTAGCCTATCAAGAGGGTCGCATTGTGGATATGGATCATAAATACCTATGTGGTGAAATTGGTAATTTGGATGTTACAAGTGGTACAATCAACAGGGATTCCTATCACCTAGGTAAGCATAACATGGGACTGGCCATTAGCTTGCAGTTTAGAAAATCTATTTTCCAGTATTCATTTTGTGGTTTGATTGAGCAGGTTAATTTGCTGCGAGATGAGTTGGGTGTGCCTCTTAAGACCACCTTGAATGAGTATTGGCAAGAGTATAAGTCCGAGCAAGATGAGGATGAACATCTATTGGGTTGGTTGATTGCAATGGATCAGCGGCCTTTCCACGTCTATGAGCCTCAAAGTACAGTCTATGTAAGAGAGGGGTTGTTACAAATGAAAGATATTTTCTTGAAAATGAAAAGTGATTTAGAGCGGTACGAAGTGCATAGAAAAAAGTACCTTCCCGCGGAAAGCAATTAGTCGAAGCTTGCATAGCGCCTCTTAGTGCGAGGCGCTTTTTCTTTTGCGCTTATCAAGAAAATTCAACACTCGTTTCTCGACCCTTTACCAAATGCTGTAATCCTGATTACAGCTAACTGTAATTAATTTGCAAAAATTCCATGATCACCGTCTAGTATATCGCCAAAATCAAAGTATTTACGGGTATTTCAGTGACTTTAGAGAGCCTGAGCTTGGTACCTTTTTTGCTCTATAGGAGGTTATATTAATCCACTCATTGAGGCTTATACCTATGATTCGATTTATTGGTTTTTTGCTCGCCATTTTTGCGATTTCCCCCGCTTGGGGAGAAATAGCGGTTGTCCATTCCTACCATGAAGATCTGGGTTGGGTGAAAGAAGTGAACAATGGGATAAGTACCTATTTACGTAAGCGCTCCCTATTTCAGATTAAACCCTATGCGGATGCGCCGAATCCCTTTAAGTATTTTTATATGGATGCGAAAAGGCATCAAAGTGACGTGGCCTATTTAAAACAACGTGGTCAGGAAATCATCGAGGAGTTGAAAAAGCATAAGATCAAATATGTATTGGTATCCGATGATGAGGCGTTAAAGTATGTAGCGGCACCATTGAAAAACGATCCTCATTTTAAGTTTATCTTCGTCGGCGTGAATAACGATCCAAAGGACTATGGAGTGGTGACCAACTTTAAAAGTCCCGAGTTCAACATAAGCGGAATTGTAAGTGAGCATCCGTTTGATTATTCATTAAAATTGTTAAAAGATATTTTCCCAGGCAAGGTGAATGTTCACCCATTGTTTGATGATTCTGTTTCCAGTAGAGGTATCTTGCAAGATTTGTTGGATAGCCGAACTAAAGACGATAATTTAGTGATCAAGAAGGCTTTTGTTTCAAACGATTGGTCTCAGTGGAAAGAGTATATTCGGAAAAATCAAGGTAAGGGAAATGTGTTTATCGTCGGTACTTTGTATTCGATTAGGAATAGCAAAGGTGAAATGCTTACAGAAAACCAAATCAATAAATGGATCATTGCCAACTCTAAGGTTCCTGATTTTGGAGTTCTTACTAGCCAGGTAAAGGACGGTCTTTTGTTAACAATTTCCAATCCAGGTTTTGTTCATGGCTATGAGGGTTTCCATAAACTTATGCAAGTGAAAAAGGGAACTCCCGTCAACCGCATTCCTATTCAGTCGACTCGGCAAAAAGCCTTACATGTAAATATAGAAAGAGCTAAGCAGTTGGGTGTGGAAATTCCATTAGAAGTTATCGTTTTATCACGACATTATGATGAGATTGGCTATTAATGTGTATGTTCGGATTCTCATCCTTATTCTGTTTACGGTTATTGGCCCTAACAGCCATGGGTCGATCTGTAAGGGGTTATTTTCCAGTGGAGACTATCTAATGAGAGGATTAGAGAGGCATATTGAAGAGCCTGAACTTCTACGAATAACAAAAGATTTAGATCCGGTGGCTTTAGTTGAACAGGCTTATTTAAATTTATATGATCCCAAGGATCCCCCTAAAAAGTCATTTATAGAGAGAGAGGATGGAACGCGTCTTTTGACGATGCCCTACACCTCTCTTAATGGTGAAAAGCTCGTGAAAGAAATGGTGATAGATCCAAAGGTTAAGCCAGGCATCACCGGAAGAGTTCGTTTTTCAAAAAATGGCATATCTTCTGACACCAATCTCGACGCGACTTGGATCACTGGTTACAGAACAGCTGCGAAATCCGTCCTAATGATGCTGCAGATGTTTGGAAAGGATGATTCTTTTAGGGTTCGCGTTCATGGAGGCTCAGTGCAAGCTGAGCATCACATACGAATGATTCGAAGTTACTTTTCCCAGGCTACGATAGAAGTGGTGGGTCGAAATTCAAAATCCAAAGATTGGCTATTGTCCAAAGGTTTCAAAGAAGGAAATCGTTTATCCTATGTGGTTCAGGGACGAGAAGTGCCTGCAGATGTTGTGATTGGAATTACTAACAGTGTTGAACCCATTTTGAATCAACGCAACTTACATGGGGCTCAGTTAGTAATAGCTATTGGATCAAGTAGTGGTAAAGTCAGTGAGATTGAGACGTCTTTGATTAAGGACTATCAGATTCTTGTGGACTCCCTTGTTTCCATAGCCGGCAAGGGAGAGTTGGCTTTGCCTTTGGAAAAAGGGTTAATTAGTAGAGAGCAGATCTCCGAATTTAAACAGCTTCTATTGGGGTCAAAAACTGTTGATAGGGATCAGAGCCCAGTACTGTTTGTTTCTAAAGGTTTGATTATTGAAGATTATGTTGTTGTTAAGTCGATTGTGGAGAATATCTAGATGTTCAAGCGATCGTTACTTTCACTTATTTTGGTTTCGGTGATTCCTCTACTCGCATTGAGTATCTGGTACTATTTCGATACGGTGAATAGTCTGAATGAAAAGAGCCACTCTATAGTTGTTCAAAAGAACCAAATGGATCAGCAGATACTACGTTTGGTAATGGCTGAACAAATAGCCAATGTTCACGACTGGTCCAATCAAAGCATCATTCGAGTGAGTCTTTCTATAAATAGACCTGAAGCCCTTGTGAGTATTCTAGAAGCTTTGAAACAGAATCATTTGCTATTTGAGAGTCTTCAAGTTTTCTCTGCTGACGGAAAGCCCTTTGCTGGAAATTTTGATGCAGGCGTTGGTCTGAAGCGAATATCGGCGTCTATTCAAACATTGCGGGATAATCCTGTTCGCCAAACGGTTTTTGCGTTTGATGGAAAGATTGTGATTGCTGAGCAGATCTCGGATAAATTGGATACGGTTTTGGGTGTTTTAGTGGGAACCATTGATATATCCAAGCTAAGTAGTTTTTTGACGCTCAACGGAGAGCGTATTGGTGGTAACTTTGAATCCACACGTTCTTACTTTGAAAGTAATGGAAAGCCAGTATCCTTGACCAACGCAGAGACTAGGGACTTTGCAGGAAAAGGTGGTTTTACATCTTGTTCCCCCTTTCTGGATATGATTGGCCATTTGCAGGTATGTAGTCAGCAAGACCGAAACGAATCTAAGTCGGCGATTAAAAGAGTGACAGGCGCTTTCCTTGTATCGGCAGTGTTTAGTTTAATTCTACTCATTGTAATTATCAATTTAGTGAGTCGCTGGGTGAATTCTCCATTTTTAGATATCATATCGCATATTTCTAAAGTCACCGATAAGAGTGTGGTGGGGCAGTTGTCAAAAAACGACCGTATTGAAGATTTACATACGGCTATTAAAACTCTCATTGATGAAGTGGTTTCGTCTCGAGAAGAAATGGTCAAGGCTTCAAAGCGTGAGGCATCCATAGCCATGTCTCGTTCGGTAGCGCATGATATCCGGTCTCCTTTAGCAGCCTTGAATGTTCTTGCTAAAATTTCCACAGATCTTCCGGAAGATCAGCGCCATATTTTGCAAAATGCGACTGAGAGAATTACTGATATTGCTAACAATCTATTGGAAAGCCATCGGGATACAAGTAATGTCGACGAGTTGAAGCCAGAACTCCTTTCAGGTTTGATAGAAACTGTTATTTCCGAAAAAAGGTTACAGTTTTCGTCGCAAAAAAATGTTTCTATTCAGTTTTCATTAGACTCAATTTCCTTTGGGATATTTTCTAAAATCAGGAAAAGTGAGTTTAAAAGAGTGATAAGTAATTTAATTGATAATGCCGTTGAATCCCTAGAGGGCTCTGGGACTGTCACTGTAGAGATATTTAGAGGTGGTGGGAAAAATCAAATTGTAATTAAAGATACTGGTGTAGGCATCCCAGCGCATGTATTAACAAAACTCGGCAAAGAAGAGGTGACTTTTGGTAAATCTAGCAACACCAGTGGTCATGGTTTAGGCGTTCTAAATGCCGTTAAAACGATCCGTTCCTGGGGAGGCGAACTTGATTTTAATAGCCACCCTTCCGGACGGGGAACCGAAGCATTTATCACCTTACCCGATGTGGTTGCCCCAGACTGGTTTTTGAACGAATTAAATTTATCTAGGACCACTGATGTGGTTGTTTTGGACGATGAGCGTAGTATCCATTCTATATGGGGAAGTCGGTTAGATAAAAGGACAAATATAAGACACGCTTACTCACCCGACGAGTTCAGTCAGATGGTTGAAGCTTCAAGTGCAGGGACCACATTTCTTTGTGATTTTGAATTATTGGGACACAAACAAACCGGAGCAGACCTCATTCGTAAATTGGGAATAGAGGACCGATCAATATTGGTTACAAGTCGATTTGAAGACGATAATGTTGTAGAAGACTGTTTGGATTTAAAAATAAAACTTCTGCCTAAAAACTTAGTTTCCGTAGTTCCCATAATTCAATAGGATCTCAAAGGGTCTCTTGAAGTAATTTTTTAATTTTATTGGGATCCGAACCCGGTCCAACCACTAATAGCTTAGGTCCCGAAATCAACCGACTTTTAAATTCTCTTTTTGTGATTTTTCCTGAAGGAGATTTTTCAAAGTATATGTATTGATCGAGATCATCCAAACGAGTACAGCCTTTGACTCTCAAGAGGCTCTTGGGGAGTGAATTTAAAAGCTGATCCAGTTGTTTGGACTCCATGGGATCTGGTAAGTCTATAGAGTAAGACGACCAATGTGATTTTAAATGATCCATTTTTTCAGTTTGATAATTTATTGATTTCAAATCATTGATAATTTCGATATCTAGGTTGTCCCAGTTTATAATTTTAGCATAAGGATTTAGCTGATGAATATTGGCTTTTACTTCTTCAATTCGGCGATTGTCAGACTCTTGGTAGCGATTTAGAACGACCAATGAAGAAACTTGTATTTGATTGGCTTCCAGTTCGTTGTGTGGCCCTCGTTTTTGCCATTGTTCAACCTCAACGACAGAAATTTGTATTGGGGGTGAAAGTTGTTTTTTTACCCCCACTCCCAAGAATTCCATAAGTGAGCATGCGTCAGTGGTGCCGTTGGCTTCAATAAGTGTGATTCCATTAGTTCTTGTCGGCGTGTTATTAACGGATTGTCGGAGTTCATTTATCCCGCTGCAACAAATACAGCTTCCGCTCAGTGCTTCGATTTGATCATTAGATAGTAGGTTTAGAAATAATTGAGAGTCAACAGATGCATTTTCATAATCATTAAGAATAACAAAGGGGTCCATATTGCTTTCGAGGCAGTTAGAAACAAGTTTTTTAAGTAAGGTGGTTTTTCCTGCGCCGAGAAACCCAACGATGACAATTAGAGGTTCCATTATTAGCTCGCACACTTCTTACAAATACCAAAAAATTCGAGTTTGTGTGAAACATTTGAGTAGCCCATTTTTGCAATTTGTTTTTCGTGTTTTTTCACTGAACAAAGGTTTATGGGCTCAATAGACTTACAGTTCTTGCAAATGATGTGGTGATGATGGTGCTCTTGCTCTGGAAGGAATTCATATCTCATTGTGCCATCGGAGAGATCGACACTTCGTAAAAGGTTGAGTTGTGTAAACTTAGCCAGGGAGCGATATATGGTGACTAAGTCAATCTGTTCTTTTCTTATGGAGCTTAACAGTTCGTCAGCGCTGAATGGTCCTGGATACTTGATTATCGCTTCAATAATAGACTTTCTTTGCTCTGTAATGCGGCCACCGTTGCTGCGAAGAGTTTCGAGAAAATAGCACTGCTCTTTTTTTAAATTATGACGGGCGCATCGAATCATTTTAGTCCTCATTGAAAGCTAACAATTTTATAGAACGCTCAGAATAAAAAATGCAATCTTTCCGTAAGAAAATTTTATTACCACTTTCTATTTCGATCTAGGCACTATGGTTTGGGGATTGTTGGTGAGTGATTGATCTTTAGGGTTCTCAAGGTTGAATGGGAGGTTTTGATTTTCGTCATTAAGGTTCGTAGGTGGATTTGCGAATGGGTCTTTAGATTTCTTGTGCATTTCAAAACGCTCCTCTGGAGGAAGGAAGGAAAATGACCCACCAGCTCCATTGTGAAATCGGCACGCTAGGGTTGGGTAGTTAATCAATAATATTACTACTAAGGTGGTTTTTTTCACGATGCTTCCTAAAAGAGGGTCGATTTGAAGTTTATCAAATATTGTCGATTATGGGTGTGATAGATGAATGCCAGTTCACAAATAATAAACAATTCTAAGATTTAACTAAATGCAAGTCATTTGCAATAAAAACTATCATTTCTATTGGGATAATTTGTCTTTTACATACATATGGCTATAATAATCGCGGAGTTTCTAAAAAAAAGGGGTGGCTGTGAATTACTTTAGCTCGATTTTGATACTTTTCTTTGTATTTACTGTGTCTGCGGACGACCATTCTGAGCATAGGCATCACGAGGCCCACGAACATGGAACAGGTCAGATGAATGTGGCTATAGATGGAAACGAGTTGCTGATTGAATTTGAATTTCCCGCTAATGATATTGTTGGCTTTGAGCACAAGCCTAGCTCCGATAAGCAAAAATTGCTTGTTGAAGACGCTCTTGGTTTCTTTAAAATAGTTAACTCTAACGTTCTACTTTCTGAAAAAGCCAAATGTAAAATATCGAAACCAGCGAAAATTGAAACTGAATTGGTAGAAGATCATGATGACCACAGTGAAGAGCAAAGCCATGATCATGATGAGGAGATGCATTCAGAATTCGAGGTGAATTATTCATTTATTTGCTCCAAACCAGAGCATATTGAATCAGTCAAAGTGCTTTCTTTCATAAAGTTTAAAGGGATTAAAAAATTGAAGGCCCAAGGAGTTACATCGAAGGGTCAATTTTCGACAGTACTCAGCCCAAAATCACCAATGTTTAATTTAGGTGGTCAATGAATCCCATTTTAGAGGTTTCTAGATTAAGTTTTTCCTGGCCGAGTTCGACTTCGGCGGTCTTGGATATCGATAGTTTCTCTGTGGCCCAAGGGGAGAAGGTTTTTCTGCATGGGCCAAGTGGTAGCGGAAAATCCACACTCTTGAATCTCATCGGGGGAGTGTTAACTCCTCAAAGAGGTGAGATCACCTTTAACGGAATGAATTTAAATGAAATGAGTTCTGAGGCTAGAGATTTGGTCCGTGGAGATCAAATGGGATTTATTTTTCAAATGTTTAATTTGCTTCCGTATCTTAACGCTGTAGAAAATATAACTTTGCCTTGTGAGTTTTCAAAAAGAAAAGCAATGCGAGTTTTAGAGCAGGCGTCTTCACTAGGAGACGAAGCTCGTCGTCTGCTGTCGGCTTTAAGGCTTGACCCTCATATTTTGGAGGAAAAAAGTGTAACTCAACTTAGTGTGGGGCAGCAGCAACGGGTAGCGACAGCGAGAGCTTTGATTGGGCGCCCAGAAATGGTAATTGCTGACGAACCAACATCGGCCTTGGATTCAAATATTAGGGACCGCTTTTTAAGACTTCTGTTTGATGAGTGTAATAGAAATGGGACTTCTCTTGTTTTTGTAAGTCATGACTTGGATTTGGGTAAAAACTTCGATCGGGTGGTTTCTTTAGAGGAGATAAATAGATCCTTTACGGCCGACACGAATGAATAGGAGTTCATTTCATGACAATGATTAAGGTAGTAATTAAAAGTCTATTTAATCGAAAAGCAACAACCTTTCTTACGATTCTGTCTATTGCTTTAAGTGTTTCGCTTTTATTGGGCATTGAGAGGGTGCGATCTGGAGCTAGGAAAAGTTTCGAGTCCACGGTTTCTGGAGTGGACCTGATAGCTGGTGCGAGAAGCGGTCCGGTTAATTTGCTACTCTATTCGGTATTTAGGATAGGAGATGCTACCAATAATGTTTCCTATCAATCCTATGAGAGGTTTAGTGTTCACGAGAAGGTGGCTTGGACCATTCCCATTTCATTAGGAGACTCCCATCGCGGATTTAGAGTGGTAGGGACCAATGGGAATTATTTTAAATTTTATCGGTTTGCAGGTGATAAAAAATTGTCTTTTTCCCAAGGGAAGGCTTTTGAGGGTTTGTTTGACGTTGTTATTGGTAGTCAAATAGCGAAGTCCTTAGGGTACAGTCTGGGAGAAAAAATTACGTTATCACATGGATCTGGAGAGGTGAGTTTCCAGGAGCACGCGGACAAGCCCTTTTCTATTGTGGGGATTCTAGATTCAACAGGTACGCCTGTAGACAAATCAGTTCATATTTCTTTAGAAGCTATGCATGCGTTGCATGTAGATTGGAAGGATGGTGCACCTCCACGGCCTGGAGAAGAAGTGTCTCAGAGTCATTTGTTGAATATGGATATTAAGCCTGCAGCGATTACAGCATTTTTCATAAAGTTAAAATCTAAGATTGCTATTTTTAACGTTCAGCGAGAAATCAATGATTTCAGGGAAGAAGCCCTATTAGCCATACTTCCGGGGGTTACGTTGAGGAATCTTTGGGAAACAATTGGCTTAGCTGAAAACGCCCTGTTCGCTGTAAGCATCATGGTGTTTTTTGTTACATTGATAGGGATGGTAATATCGTTATTGGCCACAATGAATGAGCGGCGTCGAGAAATGGCCATTTTACGGTCTGTGGGGGCTAAAAAATCGTTTATATTTTCCGTTCTCATTGTCGAGTCTTGTGTGCTTACTTTATCCGGAATGGTGGCCGGATTGTTGGTTCTATATTTTGGGTTGACTGTGTCTAGGCCTGTTTTGGAATCTGAGATGGGTATGACTTTGGGACTCTTTGCTCCCACCTTTAATGATGTGATCTACTTGTGTGCGATACTCGTTGGAAGTGTTATAGTCAGTGTTGTTCCGGCATGGAGGGCTTATAGAAACTCTCTGGCGGATGGTTTAATGGTGAAGAGTTAGGTTTATGACAAAAAAGTATATTTTCATTGGAAGTTTAGTTGTAGCTGCATGCCTGTTGTCTTATTGGTTAAGGAGTCAAGTTTCTGTCCCATTTGGTAGACCGAAGTTACCTTCAGATATTGAAGCTCAAATAGCCAACTTTGAAGAGATCCCCGAAGTGACCTGGAAGATGATGTATCGTCTAGACTACGAGACCGGTGAGGGGCCCGATGAGTTAATGAAAATGGATGGGAAAGTAGTAAAGATTCCTGGATATATTGTACCGTTGACAGATGAATATTCGGTAGTCGAAGAGTTTTTGTTAGTTCCAGATAGTCAGTCCTGTGTGCATGTGCCACCTCCGCCTCCCAACTTAATAGTTATGGTGAATTTGTCTGAACCGGTGTCGGCTGAACAGACATGGGGGCCTAGGTGGGTTGTGGGCGTATTTTCTATTGAAAATTCGGAAAGTGAATATGGAGGATCGGCCTTTAGATTAAATGGTGTAAAAGTGGTTAAATACGAATATGAGAGGGAGAAATAGAATGCCTGAGGCAGCTTTCGTAGAAATGTTTGATAGTATGGGGGCCGAAGCCTACGATCAGTTTAATGCGCACTTTCAGACGACAAAAGATAACCTTCAGTTTATTTCTAAACTTATTTTACAAGACATTCCAGATGACTCAAAGATTCTTTGCGTGGGTGTGGGCACGGGGGAAGATATCCTGACGCTTGCCAAAACTTACCCTTCCTGGAGTTTTGTCGGAATAGACCCTTCTTCGGTAATGTTGGAAGGGTGCCGTACTAAATTGAATAACGCCGGGATATCTGAACGAGTCGAATTATTTCAAGGTTTTCTATCTGATTACAAAGGGAACACAAAATTTAATGCAGTACTTTGTCACTTCGTTATGCATTTCATTAAAAATTTCGAAGAGAGAAGACAGATGTATCTAGATATGAATGGAATGCTCGTCAACGACGGTCATTTGTTAATATCAGAATTAAGCTGTGATTTACAGAGTCCGTTGTTTGATCGACAGTTGGGGATGTGGAAGGCTTTGCACGCTTTTGCTGGTGCTTCTGAAGAAAAGTTGGAAAACCTTGGACATTCTTTTAAAGAGCAATTGGGGATCATAGCTCCGATGGAAACGGAAAAGCTTATCGAAAGCACGGGCTTTTTGTATCCGGTTCAGTTTATGCAATCTATGTTTGTTCGTTCATGGCACAGTCAGAAAAACGACTAAGGTCTAGGCGCAACATAAAATATTCCAAAATAAAATCAGTAGGTTAGATTTGGTGTAGATTTCTACACAAACTGTACATCAGTCATTGAATTTTCTTTTCGAAGCTTGAGCTAGTTTTATATACATCAAGAGAACAAATTCTCTATTCATTCCTTACCCATCCATATATGGGGGCTGTAGCTAAAGCTGCAGCCCCTCCTTCCTAAGGAGTAAAGATGACTTACTACATTTCATTTTTAAGTAAGAGATCGACCACAGAAGAGGCCGTTAAAGAGCTAATACAACAAAGTTTTAAAGGTGATTTTAAATTCATCGACTATGAAGACCATAGAAACGTGCAGGATAAGAAAGGAGGCAAGCATGTGGCGATAGTAATTGGAGGAGATGGTTCGCTCAATTTTGCCGTAAATAAAATCATTTCAGATGAAATGTCAGATTTTTTATCCATTTGCTATATGCCCAGAGGGACGGGAAATGACTTTTCTCGGGTGGTGGGCTTGCACGAAATGAGTGATGAGCAGATCATTGCTCTGGTCCAGAGAGGGAGCGATAGAAAAATCTCCATAGGGAAAATCAATAATACCTATTTCGCCAATATGCTTTCCTGTGGATTATTTGCTGAGGTGACTCCTGAAGTGGATGAAGATATAAAAAATCTTATAGGAGCTTGGAGTTATTATTTTAAAGGGATAAGTATGCTTGGAGAACTGACTCCCTGGAGTTGTAAGTTTGAGATTGATGGAAGTGAATCGTTGGAGTTTTCATCCCTTCTGGGTTTCTTCATTGGCAATTCAAGATATGCAGGGGGTGGGATACAGGTTACAAGTGATGCCGATCCTTCCGACAGTCAACTCGATGTGCTTGTTATTAAAAATATGAGTACGCCAGATTTGTTAGCTTTAGGACTTGAGTTACAAAAAGATCAGCCTGATTTAAGTGCATATAATGTGCTTTACAGAAAATTTGAAAAGTTGAAGTTTGGTTGCGAGGGATCATTTAAAGTATCCGTTGATGGTGAGCCTTCTGATTTCTCATCGGGATCGGTGGAGGTCATACCGAAGGCATTGAATGTCTTTGTTCCGAGTAATGTGGTAGAAGAAAGTGAATAGGCTTACAGTTTTGAGTTGGATTAAGTGTCCGGAAAGTAGAAAATAGAAGCGTATGGGCCTATTTCCTAGTTTAAGAAAATATAGAACAATTATTTTTCAGCATCTAGATCTATTAGTTACCTTTTTAGGTCTTACCTCAATCGCTGTTTGTTTACTTAGGTATGGTTTTAACCTCAGCTCTGAAGTGGAGGGTTGGGTTCGGATTATTTCACCATTAATTTTGGTGATATTCACGATTCAAGAAATGGTACGAATTCCCTATACCGATCAAGTGGTCGCCCACTTAAAAGATCGGTGGTTTGAAATCTCTGTTGCGTTAGTGGGGCTATTCTATTTTACCGACTCTGAGATTGTCAGAGATTATTTTCGGGTTTTCCATCCTGAAGTGGAGTTGATCGATGTAGTATTGATCTACCTTGCCATCTCACACTTTTTTGTTCTGTTAAAAACCATCACACAAATTCTGAGGCGATTACGATATTTAGAATCCTTGAGTTTGGGGCCCACTCAAATATTTATTCTCAGTTTCTTGGTGCCGATTGGTATCGGTACCTTATTACTCAAATTGCCTAAAGCGACTGTGGAGTCGATCTCATGGGTGGATGCGCTCTTTACGGCGACCAGTTCGATTTGTGTGACGGGCCTCGTCGTGTTACCAACGGATATCGCCTTCACGAGCCTTGGTAAAGTGATCATTTGTGGTCTATTCCAAATCGGTGGACTTGGGATGATGACTTTGACTGTTTTTTTCTCGAGTTTTTTGTCGGGGCATCTTGGAGTAGGAGAAAAAACGATGTTGTCCAATTGGCTCAGTGTGAAGCAGTTGGGGCGTGTCAGTGAGCTGCTCACTCATATCTTTGTCTTTACATTTTTTATAGAAATGATTGGAGCCATTGGCCTATACTTGAGTGGAGGACACTCTTTCGCCGCATTTAAGCCTTTTGTTTTTTATGAGGCTGTATTTCATTCTATTTCGGCCTTCTGTAATGCTGGATTTAGTTTGTCGCCATCAGAGTTAACTCAAGCCGGGGTGGTTAGTAATAAGGGGTATCCATCTATTATCATGATACTTATAATTCTTGGTGGCTTAGGTTTTCCCGTCATTTCTAATTTTTGGCGTTGGATTCAGTTTCGTTTGGGTCGTTTAAGGGAAGGGTGTTTTTCCTTCAGTGTTCACACAAAATTAGTCGTTTTATCCACTACAATACTTTTGGTTTTTGGAACATTTGCAATCTATCTTTTGGAGCGGAACAGTTCATTTGCTGATCTATCTACCGGAGAGACTTTTTTTCATAGTCTATTTTGGTCGGTAACATCTCGGACTGCTGGATTTAATATTTGGCCCACAGAAGCACTTTCATCTTCCACAGTATTTGTGTTGATTGGACTTATGTGGATCGGTGCTTCGCCCTCATCTACAGGTGGGGGTGTGAAAAATGTAACCGTGTTGGTGGCATTTATGGAGGTTATATCTCAAATTAAGGGAAAGAGGTCGGTGACTATTTTTGGAAGAGAAATTTCTCAAGATAGTATTAGAAGAGCTTTTACTATGATTTTTCTTTCTATGATTATGCTAGCTAGTTCTGTTTTTATAATTCTTTTTTTAGAACCTCATATCAATCGAGTGGATTTGGTTTTTGAAGTGGTATCCGCCTGGGGCACGGTTGGATTATCTAGGGGTATTACTGCTGATTTGCAAATTCACACCAAGTTCTTTATTTCGGCAATTATGATTATTGGTCGAGTCGGAATATTTTCTATTTTAATTTCTATAGTAAGAAAAGGAAGGTCCGCAAAGTATGAGCTTCCTAAAGAATCCATTATTATTCACTAGGAGTGATTATGAATAAACTGAAGAAATGTGTTGTCATAGGATTAGGTCATTTTGGACATCAGCTTTGTGTTGAATTAGGTGGGTTTGGTGTAGAAGTCATTGCCATTGATTCTTCCGAAAAAGAGGTTGAAGCGATCAGAGATAAAGTGGCTTTAGCTGTTAAATTAGATGCGACGAGTATAGATAGTTTAGAAGAGGTGGGAGTGAGTGACTGCGATTGTGCCATAGTTGCCATTGGAGAAAATTTTGCGGACTCTTTACTCTCTGTGACCAACTTGCAGGAATTAAATGTGAAAAAGATCATTGGTAGAGTGGTCAATCCATCTCATGAAAGAATTTTAAAGAAAATGGATGTTGACGAGATTATTTTGCCAGAGTCTCTCGCTGCAAAACAGTTGGCGAGTAGTCTATCATTGGAAGGGGTTATCGATTCCTATGAAATTTCAGGTGAGCATTCGGTGGTGGGGGCCGTAGCTCCGGACTGGACTTTTTCTAAGACAATAGAGGATCTTTCAATCGAGGAATTATTCGACATTCGAGTGATAGCGCTCATCAGAAATGGAAAAGATTTAGGCATGATGTCTCTTATTAAAAGTTCAAAGGAAGAGGTTATTGATAATCCAAAACCGGATGCAAAGATTGAAAAAGGTGATCAGATAGTGGTTTTTGGGAAGCAAAAAAATATTAAGCGGTTTTTGGAGAACTGATGATGGACAGTTTTAATTGTATAGATTTCTACACAATTTATAAATAAAACAGAAAAGCTAAAAGAGGAGAAACTTCATACACTGATTTTGTGATTATAAAAAACTAAAGACTAAGGAGAGAAAGTTATGATTACAAAATATATATCAGCAGCTACAGTATTAATTTTCGGACTCAGTTACTCATATGCGGAAGTGGATAACTCCTCAGTTTTCCCCAATTTAAAACCAGTTGCAAATTCGAGTGAATACAAACCTCACGTTGGTATAAATTTGGGCATGTCAGACACCGAAGGGGACTCGGATGTAAGACCTATTGGAGGCATTAATGTGGGCTTTCAGCCTTATGTTCCTTTTGGAATCGTTGGGGAGTACTTCATAGATTCTTTTGAAAACAGTGACGATGATGCTGTTAATAGACACAGCCTCATGGTGAGTATGAATTATAATTTTGGTGGTACAACCCCAATCCTAAGTCATAGCTATGTAGGTGTGGGTGTAGGTCCGACTGTTGAAGATGGAACCGTATACTTTGCTACAGCCCCACAAATTGGTTTTGACTTACCTTTGATTGAGAGAGAAGACACTTCTTTGACCATGGGTATGCAGGCGAAAGTTCTTTTAACAACCGGAACTTCCGAAGAAGCTCTATTGGCCACGGGTTCGGTTAAGTATTGGTATTAACAGGTACGGACACACTTTTGGGACTGGGCGCGTTTAGTGCCATCAGTCCCGAAAGTCGGTCCTCATCAAGAACTTAAAGTTGAAGCGATTCCATATCGATTACGAACCTATGATCCGGATTCCCTTTTGATAAACTATCCCACGCTCCATTGACCTCATTCATTTTAATCATTTCACATTCTGGGTGAATATCCTTCTCGGCACAAAAATCTAACACCTCTTGAGTGTCTGCGATTCCGCCAATAAGAGAGCCAGCAATACGACGACGGCCAAACACAAGAGGCACCGTGAGTGGCTCTTCCATGGGGCCAATCTGTCCAACAAGTACGAGTGTTCCATCCACATCTAAAAGGGGCACATAAGTGTTGAAGTCGTGCTTTACTGGCACAGTATCTAATATGAAGTCAAAAGAGTTGGCCGCGCTTTGCATGGCATCTTGGTCCGTAGAAGCTAAAATGCCTTTGGCTCCCAATTTTTTTGCCATCTCTTCTTTATCTTTTGTCCGGCTAATCACTGTGACTTCTGCGCCCAAGGCCACGGCCAATTTAACACCCATATGGCCTAAGCCTCCCAGGCCGATCACGCCAACACGAGTGCCTTTGCCAACATTCCATTTTTTTAAGGGAGTGTATGTGGTAATGCCTGCGCATAGAATGGGAGCCGCTTTAGAGAGGTCGAGTTTTTCAGAAACCTTTAAAACAAACTCTTCTCGAACAACAATATGTTTCGAGTAACCACCCTGGGTCACTTCTCCGGAGATGCGATCTTCAGAGCCATATGTGGCTGTCATTCCTTTGCGACAAAACTGTTCTTCATGGTTGTGACATTGGTCGCATTCTTGGCAGCTATCCACCATGCAGCCGACGGCGGCACGATCTCCCACTTTGTATTTACTTACATTGGACCCAATTTCAATCACGCGGCCAACGATTTCGTGCCCTGGAACCAAGGGATAAGGCTTTGGGCCCCAGTCACCTTTAAGAGTATGTAGGTCGGAATGACAAATGCCACTATATAGGATCTCAATGGCCACATCGTTGGGGCGTAAATTTCTTCGCTCAAAATGGTAAGGGGTTAAGTGTGCTCCTTCGGACTGTGCTGCATAACCAATTGTTTTCACGATTTTCTCCAATCTCTTTGTTGTGGCAGGTGAGTAAGTGTACTGCTAATGCAGCACTTTTTCTAGCCATTCAAGTCCGGGTTACGCTTTAATATTCAATATTTAACGTGTCCCAAAAAGAACCTTTACATTATACCCCATAGGGGTATATAATGGAATTTATGAAAATGGGAGCTTCACATAAAAAGCAAGTCAATCGCCTCAATCGCATTGCGGGTCAGGTGAATGGCGTAGTGAAAATGGTGGAGGACCAGCGTTACTGTATTGATATTTTGACCCAGATCAAAGCCATCAAGTCTGCTTTGACTTCTGTCGAGCGCCAAATTGTGGATGAACATTTGAATCATTGTGTCCATAAAGCCATTAATTCAAAAAAGAAGTCTGACGCTAATGAGATGATGGATGAGATTAAAGAATTGCTTAAGAGATCGGGGTTGTAGGTGACAAAAGTAATCATACTATTTGCCATTCTAAACTTTACCTCCATCCCTTTGCTGGCCTACTCCTGTGAAAGCCTATCTAGCGAGGTGCCCCAAAAGCCTTCCTGCCACGAGCAAATGGAATCACACTCCCAAAGTATTCAGGTGGATGACACAAGCAAGGATCATGAATGTCCAATTTGTCAGATAAACCTATGTCAAATTGATATTGTTTATGAATCTAGCTTAGTCAGTGTCTCTTCGAGAAAGCTAAAAAGCTTTGGGAAGGCAATGTTTTTTGCCCATCAAGGGGTTCGATATTCTAAAGAATCAATGAGTCCTTTAAAAATATCTATTTTTAAAACGCCACCGAGCTCTCTCAATTGGCAGGCGGTCTACTCCATTTTTATCATTTGAAATAAATCTCATCGAACAAAATTTAATTTTAATCGTAGGGAGATTTATATGAAATGCTTTATAGCATTATTAGTTTTAATTCATGGTGTGAGTTTATGGGCCCATCCCGTGGCCTTTCAAAATTCACTGGGTATCATGGGTCAACATTCCGGTTCACTATCACACAACCAGCTGAACTATTCGTATAGGTACTGGTGGGCCTTTGGTATTCATCATTTTAAAAGAACGGATGTACTAGGTGGCCCAAAAGCGACAGTAGCTTCGACTAATTTTTTACTGAAAAGGTGGAATGGTGAAGCTTTGCAAGCCAATATTTACGGCGTTCTTGGAGCGGGAAAGAGTGACCTATCAGGAGAAACTCGTGATGTTGGAATGGGAATGTTGCAGTTCGATATTGAAGATCGAAACTATTACTTTTTAGCAAAACATCTGCAACTGGAAGATGGAACTGATACGCATTTGGGACAAACCACTGTTCGGGCGGGACTGGCTCCTTATGTGGGAGCTTTTGATGATCTTCATTCTTGGTTTATTCTTGAGTGGAGTGAGAAAACTTTTTTTGATGAGAACCCAGAAACGGATGTGACTCCGTTCTTAAGGTTTTTCTATAAGAATGTTCTGTTTGAAATTGGCCAATCTTATAACGGGGTCACTAAGTTTAACTACATTATTCACTATTAGGAGATAGAAATGAGAACAATTATATTTTTTAGCTGTATTGTTATTGGTTTTCCGGTTTTCGCTGAAAAGTCTGAATCTAAGAGCTCGCACATGCAACATGCTGAGGGCAAAGAGCATGATCATAAAGGACATGATCATAAAGACAGCAAAGCCACTTCAAAAAAAGTGGCAAAAGATAAGTTGCTGATTAAAGTGAACGGAATGGTATGTGCGTTTTGTGCTCAAGGGATTGAAAAGAATTTTAATGCCAGAGAGGAAGTGAAAAGCACAAAAGTAAATTTAGATAAAATGGAAGTGTTAGTAACCTTTGTTGAAGGCAAAGAACTTTCAGAGAGCGTTGTTAAAAGCATTGTCTCTGGTGCCGGATTTCAATATGTAGGGCCTATAAAATGAGTCGGTTTTCAGCATGGCTTTCATTGTTTGCCTCTACGGGAACGCTACTTTGTTGTGCCCTGCCGAGTCTCTTTGTGGTGCTTGGGATGGGGGCCACAATGGCCGGACTTGTTTCGGCCGTTCCCCAGTTGGTGTGGATTTCACAGTACAAAGCTTGGGTGTTTGCAATTAGCGGAATTCTGATTTCCTTGGCTGCATTTATGCACTACAGATCGAGAAATGAGCCTTGTCCTATAGATCCAGAAAGAGCGAGAGCCTGTGCTTCTGCAAGGAAGTGGTCCTTCGCGATCTTAACTCTCTCGGGATCTCTTTGGGGAGTAGGGGCTTTTTTTGCGTTTGTCGCACCTTTAGTGCTTTAATATTTTGCGTCGGTTTCATAGCTCATTCGGGTTTAGATAATGCGTTCTGTCTAAAAACTCGATGGGCTTTGAAGCCGTTTGTTGTTCCATGATGGGTAAAGGTGCTACCTTGTATTCTCATGGCTAAAAAAACGATCCATTCAAAAGTGTTCTTAATTATCCTACTTCTGGCATGGACATTCCTTGGGCCTCTTCATTTATCCAATCACAATGACGGTCACAATGAAAACCCCTGTAATATCTGTTTTCACTTAAGTCAGCAGAGTTTCGATGCCGTTGATGCATGTCTTGCTATACCGGTATCGCCTATTGACCCTGAATATGTATGTTCCTATGAAGTATTTCTCTCTTCTGACCAAGTAGCCACCTTTCATCCCCTTCGCGGTCCTCCAGAAAAATTGACCTAGTATCTATTACAAAGCCAATTTATTAATCTAATCCGAGGAGGATTTTATGCGTTTTACTTTAACATTAATTATTTTTCTAATGAGTACATCTGTCTTTGCTCAAAATAAAGCGAACCCAGATTTGAGTTTAAATACACTTTTCACAATAAGAGGGGGTTCTGAGGGGAATGCCGCAGATGCTGAAGCGGCCAATGGTTTTGCCCTACAAGAGGCCGAACTTCGTTTGACATCAAACATTGATACCTATTTTCGTGGAGATGTTATTTTGGCTGTGGAATCGGAAGACGGTGAGTATGTGGTAGAGCCAGAAGAGGTCTTTATCGATACTCTTCAGATCCCCAGCGTGACCTTGCGCTTGGGAAAATTCTATCCTTACTGGGGGCGATCGAATCAATGGCATACCCATGCCCAGCCCTTTATTGATGCGCCACAGACTCGTGAAGCCATCTTTGGAGAAGAAGGATTCAATGAAACGGGCTTAGCTGTTTCTTATTTGCTTCCCACCCCTTGGTATTTTGAAGTGGTTGCGCAGGCTTTTAGCGCAGAGAATACGGCAGTGTTTGGGTCTGACACACAAGATGATTTGGCCGGAGTTTATTTTGTTAAGAATCTTTGGGATCTTAGTGATTCTTCTACTTTGGAGTTGGATTTAGGCTATGCCAGTGGAAAAGATGTTTTATTCCAGTCAAACGATGTTTATAACGCCGCTTTGACTTATAAGAAGAAGTACGCCGATGCTCGTGCTTTTATTTGGACAGCAGAGTACACACAAGCTCGTAAGCGCTTTGTTGAGGATGAAGACAATCCTGGGACTTATTTGAGTAACGATGGCCTTTCAGCCCTTAGCACTTGGCTGCAGTATCAATTTCAAAAGCGTTGGTGGGGGCAGCTGAGGTACGAAGCGGTTTCCAACCTTGATGATAGCTCTGTGGATGACATTACAAAAAGCTCCGCTTTGGTGGCGTTTGTTCCCTCTGAATTTTCCGCTATTCGATTGCAGTATGACAACATTGACGATCCGTCGGCCGACGAAGCTGAACAGCGAGTCACGCTACAGTTGAATTTAACCATGGGTGCACACCCCGCTCACGATTACTAGGGAGCTAAATGTGAAAATTCTAATATTAGGCTTGCTTTCGGCTTGGGCATTGAATGCTCAAGCCGAGCTTAAAGTCGTAACAACGACGACCACTTTAGAAAATTTAGTTCAAGAGATCGGTCAAGATAAGGTGGATGTTTCGTCACTCACAAAAAGCAACCAAGACCCACATTTTGTGGAAGCCAAGCCCTCTTATATGGTGAAGCTACGGCAGGCAGATCTGCTTGTGTCTGTGGGTTTAGATTTGGAAGTGGGCTGGATTGGGAATGTGCAAAGGGGAGCGAAGAATCCAACCTTGCTCAAGGGCAGCAAAGGTTTTTTTGCCGCCGGAGATCATATCGAAGCCATCGATATACCAGAGGGAAAGTTAGATCGGGCAGAAGGCGATGTTCACCCTTTAGGTAATCCCCATTTTCATTTGGATCCGATAAAGACTATTTCCGTAGTTGAAGCGTTAGCAATTAAGCTCGGGGAGTTGGATTCTGCAAATGCTGAGTTTTATCAGAGGCGGGCGGCCGACTATGCGAAGACTCTCAAAGAAAAGATGAAAGACTGGGAGTCGAGGATTACAAAGTCTCAAGTTAACAATGTGATCACCTATCATAAATCACTGAGTTATTTTTTAAGGCGATTCGATTTGGATGTGGTGGCTAGCATTGAGCCAAAACCGGGTATCCCACCCACAGCAAAACACATTATTTCGCTGATCAAGTTGGTAAAACAAAAAAATGTGAAGTGCATTTTGAATGAAAATTATTTTGAAACCACGGCCGGTGAGCGAATTAAAGGTGTGACCCAAGCGAGTCTTCAAATTGTTCCGGTGGAAGTGCAGACGGACTATTTTGATTTGATAGAATCATTGGTAACGGCTGTAGAAAATTGTGGGAAAGGGGTCTAGGACATGGAGGCGGTCAGTTTTTTAGCGGCACCTTTTTTTATGTGTGTGGCCCTGGTCGGGATTCACTGCTATCTGGGCCTTCACGTTTTGCATAGAGGAGTGATTTTTGTTGATCTAGCTCTGGCGCAGGTGGCGGCTTTTGGCTCTGCCTTCGCTTTTTTGCTGGGGTTTGATCATCACGATTTAACTTCCTATTTTATTTCATTGGGCTCGACGCTGGTGGCAGCCCTGTTTCTAGCCTACTCCAACCGCTTTCGATTTCAGATTTCTCAAGAGGCTATTATTGGGGTTATTTATGCTTTGGCCTCTGCGGCCATTATACTTCTTATGGATAAGGTCAGCCACGGAGCGGAACATTTAAAGCAAAGCCTCATTGGGAACCTATTGTGGGTAACATGGGCGGATGTTTTAAAGGTGGTGGTAGTCTATGGTTTGGTAGGAGCGATTCACTATTTCTATCGTCATCAATTTTTTCAGAGTTCACTGAAAGGAGGAAATCACTGGATATGGGATTTTCTTTTCTATGGACTATTTGGTGTGGTGATCACGTCCTCAGTGCATTACGCCGGTGTGCTTTTGGTGTTTTCATTTCTTATCGTCCCGGCGATTATTAGTTCACTGTTTTATAAAGAGTGGCGCCCCCGACTTATTTTCGGTTGGGTTTTGGGAACCATTCTAAGTCTACTGGGGATGATCCTGTCTTACCAATTTGATCTTCCCTCCGGTGCAGCGATAGTGGTGGTGTTCACCTTGTGCCCCATTCTTATGACCTTTTTGTGGCCACGTTTAAAGGTGCGGACACACGTTCGAGAGTAGGCGGGTTTGTGCGGATTCGGGCAGGACTTCCCTCGCGCAGCCAACATAGTGTTGTCTGCTCCGGGACGGCGGTTCACTCGCTAAGTCAGCCGTCGTGGCTGACTTGCCAAGCAAAAGCTCTGCTTTTGCCTCGGCCGCTCCCTCACTTCTCCTCCAGCAACCTCCAGTCCATTGGGCATAAAAAAACCATCCTTAGCAGGATGGTTTTTTTGTTTCGCTTATTTCCGCACTGTCCAATTGGGACAGTTCGTAAACGCGCTCATCTTTTTGCCACCACTTTTTGGTGCCTTCGGCACATAAAAAGTGGATGGGGTGGCAGGACTCGAACCTGCGAATGACAGAATCAAAATCTGTTGGCTTACCAACTTGCCGACACCCCATCGTTGAGAGCTCTAAGATATAATCCGTAGGGCTCCTGAAATCAAGATTTGGTCTTGGAAAAGAAAACCGGTTACGCGAGGCGCAACCGGTTAAATTGTGATTATTATTTCCTTTTTACAGGCTATTCCGCGCGTTTTAGGTCGTCTAGGGAGTCTCCCATAGACTTTACTTCCTCTTCAAACGCCTTGAAGATCTCGTCTTCAATGTATTCACGCGTCTCTTGATTCAGCGGGTGAGCAATGTCCTTAAACTGACCATCTTTGCGTTTCTTTGATGGCATAGCTACAAATAGACCGCCGTTTCCCTTAATGACTTTTAAGTCACGGATCACAAAACAGTCTTCTATGGTTATAGTTACGTAGGCCTTTAACCTTTCCTCATTGACCGGAAAGATCTTCACTTCTGTTATCTTCATTTATGCCCCCTCGGGATGAATTCGATGGCTGCTTACTTCTTCTAGTATTCATTTCGGCTACCTGGACCAAGGGCTGTAGGGGAAACTGCAATTGTCTCAAAATAAAACACCTCCAGGAATTTCCTGAAGGTGTTTTCTCATAAGTTTGATTCAAAAATAGAAATTATTTAGCAGGTCTTAACTGAACCAGAGCTACGCTGTTATTTCTTAGAATACGCATGAGATTTATAGAGTTCTTTTTTAAGTACCTATTAACATCGGCAGCTCTCCGAACTTTTTGACGATTCACATCCAAAATCATATCGCCAGCAACCAATCCAGCTATACCAGCGGGAGTGCGAGGGTTTACATCAATAATGATTGGCGGTGCCCCCTTCACTTTTGGTAAGTTCCAATCCTCAACCACGCGTTTATTGTGATCTATCATTTTAAAGCCAAGTCCATGGCGGGCCTCTACGCTTTTGAGAGATCGACGAGTGGGTGGGCTTTGTCTGGAAATAGATTGAGGATTTTCCTCCACTTTAATTTTCTTACCTATGACTTTGCCATCGCGTTCAATTTTGGCGTTGTAGGTCTTTCCAGCCGTGGTGTCCTGAACGGTTCGGGCCAAATCTTGAGCTGTGTTCACTTTATTGCCATTGAATTCAACAAATACATCGTAAGGTCGGATATCGGATTTGGAGGCGGGACTATCCTCATACACTTGAGTGACTAAAGCGCCTGTTTTTGACGATAGATTCAGGGATTTCGATACTTGAGGCGTGATATCTGCGATTCCCACTCCCAAAAAGCCTCGACGAATTTTCCCGTCCTTTTCCAGGTTGGGTAAAATCTCCTTAACATCGTCTATGGGAATGGCGAAGCCGATGCCCTGTGCCCGAGCATCAATGGCAGTGTTAACACCGACCACTTCGCCTCGCATGTTCACTAAAGGGCCACCTGAGTTACCAGGATTGATGGACGCATCTGTTTGAATGAATGAGAATTTATTTAACACGTCAATGTTTCTACCTTTTGCACTCACAATACCCTTAGTCATCGTGTGTCCATGGCCGTAGGGATTTCCAAAAGCAGCCACCCATTCTCCCACTGACAAGTCAGTGCTAGTTCCCAATTTGGCTACCGGTAAATCCCTGTCCACTTTAATTTTGATCAGGGCAATATCGGTTCGCGCATCTTTACCAATGACAGTGGCTTCATAAAGGGTGTCGTCGTTCTCTTCCAGTTGAACTTTAATAACATCAGCTTTGTCGATGACGTGGTTGTTTGTAACAATGAGTCCATCCTTGCGAATCACAAACCCTGTTCCCAGGGATTGGGCGGGCTGACGTTGCATTCCACCGCGATAGCGTGGTCCAAAAAACTCCTCTAGAAATTGTTGGTAGGGGTCCTGATGGGAGCGGCCTTTGGGTAACTGGGTGGTGCTAATATTCACCACAGTTGGGTTAATGAGTTTAGCCAACTCCACAAATAGATTTGAAGGAAGCGGATCTCCGGGATTCACTTTAGGGAGTTTAGCAAGTGATGGTATTGATAGGAGCGTTACTAAAAAAGTCAGAGCGACAAATTTCATACTCACCTCTTTTGTGTGTCTTTACGACGGTTTATTTTCGTTCACATACTTTACTTGTAAATCATTGATCACATGGCCAACGAGCTTTTCCTCATCCTCAGAAAGATTCCCCTGAGTTTTCTCTTGAAGCATAACTAAGAGGTCAATGTTGAACTTAGCTAGATTTAAATCTTTTTCTGTTTTTCCAGTGTTTGGATTGGGTGCTAAGCCCAACGACATCACTGCCGTAGATCCAATGGAAATCACTAATGTTGATATAGAAGCTTCCAAACCCTCTTTAGTCTGACTCACATATCCTCCTTTAAATTTGGGCCCATTTACTAAATGGGATAATAGCCAAGCAGCTTTTTAATGCGATGCTCGGTCGTCATGCGATGGACAAAATATCGAGTCCAACCTTTTTTCGTCAAGGGATTGACCATGAACAAATGCGCCATAGGTGCTGGAGCCTTGTAGGGTAGAGTTTGGGCGTAGGATTCTAGCTTCCAAAGGGTTTTCGCCAAGATACTTTTTGAGCTCAGCCACTCCGAGGCTTGAGCGTCGATTTCACTGGGAGTGGTCTCTTTTATGCATAGTTTCAAAATGATCTGACATAGCGGAAGGACGAGCCATACCGTGAATTGGCCTCTTTTTTGAGCCACCCATTTAATATTTAATGCCCAGCTTAATCCTTGATCAATAATGTTGGGGATAACCATCAAGCCGTTCATCAGTGCGCTAGCAATGGTGGATGCTAATGTGTTGTAGGTCACAATTGAGGCTAATTCATAGGCAAGTACAGCTTCCAGTTCCTCCGGTTCTAAGCGGTTCACCAGGCCATGAGAAACAAAAATACAGCTGTTCTTTGTATTTCTGCCTGCAGAAAAGGCAATTAGAGACGATGTAGGTAATATTCTAATCCATGGAGCTTCCACTCCCGCTCTTTTGCTCAGCTTTCTGAGGATCAAAGTGAGGCCATAGGGATCATATCCCTCAACATTTTTGCCGTTAAATTGCCTAACGATAAAGATGTCGCCATAAAAATAAACCACTGAGTTTAAAATTAAAGCTATGGCAAAGCCCCACAGGAGGCCTTCACGGCTAGCTAGGTGATAACCAACAGAAACTAAAAATATGGATATTAAGCTTAGAAGCAACCAGGCTCTCGTACTATTTTTCAAAAGGACAATCTCCGCCGTTTTAAGAGTCCCTAGTATAATGGGATCTTCTATCGTCTGACCATGTTAAAAATGAGGCTTCTGACATATAGCTTCAAACCTGATAAACATTCGGATCAAGTATTGCTAAGTACTGGAGAGCATTGGAGAATGGTGAGATTAGGAGGTCCGCAGTGGATGTAGATATAGTAGCCCTCAATGAGGCCATTAAGCACGAAAGTAAATTTGTTGATCAAGCGTTGAGCGAAGTCTCCAAGGTGATTGTTGGTCAAAGAGAAATGCTCGAAGGAATATTGATGGGCCTGTTGACAGGCGGACACGTTCTTTTGGAAGGTGTGCCCGGCCTAGCCAAAACATTGACCATTTCGTCTGTATCGAAAGCCATTTCACTGGATTTCCAGAGAATTCAATTCACCCCTGATTTACTTCCGACAGATCTTATAGGAACGATGATTTTTAATCCAAAGTCTGGAGAGTTTTCTCCCAAAAAAGGACCTATTTTTACGAATATTGTATTAGCCGATGAAATCAACCGAGCTCCGGCAAAAGTTCAGTCCGCATTGCTAGAAGCAATGGCCGAGAAGCAAGTCACTATTGGAGAGACGAGCTATAAATTGGATCGACCATTTTTGGTACTAGCGACTCAAAACCCACTTGAGCAAGAAGGCACCTATCCATTGCCAGAAGCTCAAATGGACCGATTTATGTTTAAAATTAATGTGGTCTATCCGAACAAAGCCGAAGAGCTAGAGATTCTCGAAAAGATGGCCAGGAACGATGCTCCCGAAGTAGAAACTGTAATTAGTAGGGAAGAGTTAAAGCGTGCCAGCGATCGTGTTGATCAGATTTACGTGGATGATAAAATAAAACAATATATTGTTGAATTGATCATGGCTACGCGTGAGCCGGATAACTATGGGTTAACACATTTAAGCCATATTATTTCAGTGGGTGTATCGCCAAGGGCAACCATTAGTTTAATTCGGGCCTCTAAGGCGCATGCTTTTATTCGGGGTAGAGGTTACGTTACGGCTGAAGATGTGAAAGCCATTGCTTACCATGTTCTTTGTCATCGTCTTGTACTTACTTATGAAGCGGAAGCGGAAGAGGTGAGCAAAGTGGATGTTATTAAAGAAGTTCTCGGCCAAATTGAGGTGCCATAAATCGTGTCCATACCAGCGGAAGTTTTAAAGAAAGTTAAACTTTTAGAAATTTCCACTCGTAAGCTCGTTAACAACTTGTTTACTGGGGAATACCACTCCGCCTTTAAAGGTCAGGGGATGACTTTCTCTGAATTTAGAGAGTACGTTCCTGGAGATGATGTTCGAGCTATTTCTTGGCCAGTGACGGCCCGAACTGGCAAGCCTTATATTAAGAAGTTTGATGAGGAACGGGAAATGACCGTGATGCTGGCCGTGGATGTCAGTGCGTCAGGTGATTATGGCAGTGGCCCTTACTTTAAAGGTGAGATTATAAACCATTTAGCTGCGCTGTTAAGCTTTACAGCTGTAAGGAACAACGATCCTGTAGGGTTGTTACTTTTCTCGGATCAAGTGGAGCACTATGTTCCCCCTAAAAAGGGACGAGGTCAGGTTCACCGGATTTTGCGTGATTTGTATTACTTCAAACCGAAAAGTACAAAGACCTCATTGAATACGGCCATTGAGCATCTCCAGGCGACGTTAAAAAAGAAGGCGCATATCTTTTTATTTAGTGATTTTATTGATTCCAATTTCGACACTGGTTTAAAGATGTTGGGCAAAAAGCACGATGCTGTAGCTGTTGTCATTAGTGATCCAACAGAGGCAGCAATTCCAAACATTGGTCTTATTGATATTTTGGATCCTGAAACTCAAGAGCTGGTCACCGTTGATACCAGCTCTCCGGCCTTTCAGAAAAGCTATAGAGAAAAGTACCAGCAAACCCTGAGTGATAGAGAGAAAATGCTCAGGTTATCTGCAGTGGATCGTATAGACGTGTCAGTGGGCGAAGATTTTGTCACTCCTCTCGTAAGATTTTTTAAACAAAGGAATCTTCGCTGATGGCTGACGAGAAAAAAGATCTTAAAAATCCAGCCTGGACCTGTAGTGGTGCGGAAATGAATGAGCCCCTGGATAAACTGACTGTGGGCAGTGTTTTTAAATTAGAGTGCAGTGGTGAATTTCAAGAGTATTCTCGACAGGACCTATCGATCAACTTAGATAAGGAGTCAGAGTATAAAATTCACCTCCTAGAAGTCCTCTCGGACTCACCAACCTCTTTGTCAGCGGCGGTGACCGGTTATAAGGTGGGATCATTAGATGGGGTGAAATTTCAATGGCAGGATGGTGCCGGAGTGTCTTGGCCTGCTAAAATTCAAGGTATTGAGATTAAATCTGTTTTAGATCCTCAAAAAGGTCCACCTCAACCTTTTGGCCCTTTGGGTCCTATTCATGCGAGTTTGGATTGGTGGTATTACACTTTTTTAATTTCATTGGGGGTCATTCTCTTTGGCTTTGTATTGCGCCAAATTTTTCGCATTTTACGAAGAAAGAATTTTTACATTAACTACAATATTGAACCCGAATCAGCTTGGATACGAGCTCTAGGTTTGAAATCGAGTAAGGGTATATTGGATACTTCTCGGGATCGGCACTTTTTTATAGAATTCAATAAGTCAGCAAGAGAGCTCACCAAACGAATGCCATCGAAGGGTGAGTTAGAAAAAGAAGAGATCCTAAAATTTTGTAAAGATCTTAAAAAAGATTTAGACCACTATTACACGCAAATGTTTTGGGTGCCGGCGGAGAGGCTTTCGGTGTCTGGATTATTGGCTGAAATTCGAAAGCAAGATCGTAGATTCTATCAAAGACATGCGGCGGAAATCCGGCGAGTGAAATCAGAAATCGACAGGTCTGTAGAGGAACCTGAGAAAATGTCTTCTTATGACTGTCAGCAATTAGTGCAAATGTCCCGAAAGGCAGCTGGGCTGATCTATAATTATAAGAAGAGTGGGGCTGGGCTATGAGTTGGTATTCCGCTTACGCTTTTTTACTTTTGATTCCGCTTTTTGGATTGATTGTTTTATGGTTTCTATTTCGGCGTAAAAGTGCACAGGCTTTTATGCGGTTTTCCTCTCTTCAGGTGATTAAGGCCGCCCATAGAGGACTGCGTTCACAATTAGTCTATGTGCCCTGGGTATTAAAGGTATTAGCTCTTATTTTTGTGATCATAGCCTTAGCACGACCGCGTGAATCAATGACTAAGGTGAAAAGAAACGTCGAGGGAATTGATATTGTTGTGGCTCTGGATATTTCGGATTCCATGCTTATAGAAGATATGAAACCTGAGAATCGTTTGGAGGCGTCAAAAAAAACTATTAAAGAGTTTATTGAGCAGAGAGTTTCGGATCGTATTGGGCTGGTGGTTTTTTCTGGAGAATCTTACACTCGTGTTCCTTTGACTTTAGATTATCCAGTGCTATTGCAAAACCTATCGGAAGTTAAAACTTCCAAGAACATAAAAATGGGTACAGCGATTGGTATGGCATTGGCCAATTCTGTTAGTCGTCTGAAAGACTCAGTGGCGAAAAGTAGAATAGTGATTTTTTTGACGGATGGAGAGAATAATTCAGGAACTATTGATCCAAAGACGGCTATTGATTTGGCCAAACAAGAGGGGATAAAGGTTTATAGTATTGGAATGGGGAAAGATGGGCAGGCTCGATTGCCGGTAACTACCGTGAACCCTTTCGGTCAAAGAATTAAAACCTATAGGCCTATACATAGTAAAATTAATGAGGCTCTTCTGGGGAGTATGGCTCAGGAGACTGGCGGTAAGTATTTTCGCGCCATTACCTCGAACGCTCTTGATAATGTTTTTGGAGAAATCAATCAGTTGGAGAGAACTAAAATTGAAAGCAATGAGTACACCAAGTACGAAGAAAAGTTTTTCACCTGGTTGATCTGGGCTCTTGCCTTCTATTTTGTTGGCGTTTTGCTAAGTCATAGTTTTTTAAGAAGGGGGCCTTAATGTGGAGATTTGCTAATCCTTGGGCCTTTCATTTTTTATGGCTCATTCCGATTCTAATTATCTTGTATTATTGGTATGCAAAAAGGACGGCTAAGACATTGGCTAATGCTTTTAATACTAAGGTTATGGGTTTCGTGTTTTCCTCTGTATCGCCCGTAAAAAAGAAGATAAAACTCACTTTGGTTTGTTTGAGCATTTCTTTTTTTGTTTTAGCGTTGGCTCGCCCGCAGTCAGGCACCGCCAAAGCTAAAATGAAATCAGAGGGCATAGAAGTTGTTTTGTTGCTCGATGTTTCTGAATCAATGAATGCTGAAGATATCAAGCCGAGCCGCTTGGCCTATATGAAAAAGGAAATGGAGCGTTTTGTTGATGAGGCTGTTGGTGATCGAATCGGAATCGTGGCTTTTGCCGGTTCAGCGGTATTGCTGACTCCAGTCACTCAGGATAAAAATGCATTAAGAATGTATATAGAAACTCTATCCACCGAATCAGTAAGTTCTCAGGGGACTGATTTTGGTAAAGCTCTGCAGGAAGCTGTTGATGCTTTTCAGAGGGGTGGCATAGAAGATTCAGAAGAATCTGTAGTGACTCGTGCTATTGTTATTGCATCTGATGGTGAAGATAACGAAGAAAAAGGATTGGTCGCGGCAGAAGAAATTGCTAAAAAAGGAATTCGTATTTTCACTATGGGGTTTGGGACTGAAAAAGGTGGGTTTATTCCTATTCGGGACGAAGCTGGCCAACTGTTGGGATATAAGAAGGATCGATCCGACAACCCCGTTTTGACAGCGACAAAAGGAACTGTTCTCAAAGAATTGGCAAGTAAAGGTGAGGGAGCGTTCTATCACAATACTTTTGGTAGTGGTGCTGTTAAGAATGTAGTTCGGGATTTAAAGCAACTAGAGCAAACTCGATTTGAAGAAGCCTCAGTGGTTGATTATGATGAGCATTATCAAATTTTCCTTTTATTGGGTTTTCTTTGTGCCCTTGCTGAACTTTGGATGGGTGAGCGAAAAAGCGCTGGTCGTATTTGGAAGGGACGTTTTGAGGTGAGTGCACGATGATGTTGCGTTGGGTTTTAATATTCTTTTTTATGAATAGCTCGGTAGCGTTAGCCAATGATCTCAGGGCCGATATGCATGCAAAAGAGGGGGCCGAAAGCTTGGTTGAGTGGCTGGAGGAGTATCAAGAGGCTATGAAAGAGGCCCAAAAGAAGGCACAAGAGCAGGCTCAAAAGACTGGAGAACAACCCAAAGCGCCACAAGTGAACATCTCTCCCGAAAAATTGAATTTAGCCATTAATGAATTTCTATTGGGTTTAGGGCAAACGCCAGAAAGACCAGATATACATATTAACCTGGGTCTTGCCTTTGAGTTAAAAAAATCTGAAGAGCAGGCGTTAGCCGAATACGATACTGCTTTAGAGTTATTGGATGATCAATCGCAACTGCGTTTTATTGCTCTATTTAATAAGGCGCGCCTATTGGGGCAGATGAAAAAGATTCCAGAAGCACTAGAGGTCTATCAAGAGGCACTTAAGATGGACCCAACCTCCAATGAGATCAAAACAAATATAGAATTACTTTGGCAGCAGGGTGGCGGGGGATCCGGCGACTCTAATCAACAAAATGAGAACCAAGATGATCAACAGCAAAAGGATCAACAGGATCAGCAAGATCAGCAAGATCCAGAAGATCAAAAGCAGCAGCAACAGCCTAAAGACTTATCTGAACAGGATGTGAAGCGAATTCTAGAGGAAATTAAAAATCAAGAACAGAAAATTAGAGCTAAGGAGCAAGAGCTTGGCGGGAAGGAAAGATCACGTGACAAAGACTGGTAAGGTCCTTCTAAGATTATTTCAACTTCTAATTCCCTTTTTAATTCTCACTTTAAATCCATTAGTGTCTTGGGGTCAGGTTCAAATTTCGGCAGAGTTTGATCGTAAGACAGTGCCAGTTGGTGATACTGTGAATTTTTTAATAAATGTTACAGCGGATTCAAATATCTCAGTTTCCGCGCCTAGGTTACCCAGCCTTAATGATTTTGACTTGTTAAATTCAAATTCCGCTAAATCAACTAGCGCATCATTTTCAAATGGACAATTCACAACCAAACATTCCATTACCTATACTTTTTTACTCGCACCGAAGCGCGAAGGCGTGGCCAAGATGGGGCCAGTGGAGGTTGTTGTTGATGGACAGCCGCGGCTGACTCGTCCGCAGCAAATCTCGGTGATTAAGGGTAATGGTAGATTGGCTCAGCCCATGGGGCGTCCGCGTTCACGAGGTAGCAATCCCTTCCAAGCTATGGATGAGGAAATGGATCTGTTTAACCAACTCTTGCGACGAAGAGGTTTGCCCGGGAGAGGTATTCAGCAGCCACTTCCAGAGAATGCAGAAGACTTTTTTATTCAAGTAGAAGTGGATAAAGAAAGTGCTTATGTTGGAGAATCAGTTGTTGCTTCATGGTATCTTTATACAGCTGTTAATTTAACTGAGATCGATACATTAAAATATCCAAGCTTAAATGGGTTTTGGAAAGAAGATATCGAGATTGCTACTCGATTGAATTTTAGAAGTGGTTATATAGTTAATGGAGTGCAGTACAGGCGGGCACTGTTGGCTTCATACGCTTTGTTTCCCATTAAGCCTGGCAATGTAAAAATTGACCCCTATCGGGCGAAGTGCACCGTAGCTTCAAATGCTTTTTGGGGCAGAAGTCAGCGGAAAGAAGTCACCAAGCAAAGCCGAGAAATTCCCATTGCTGTGAAGGCGTTGCCAACGGCTGGTCGCCCAGACAACTTCACAGGGGCTGTTGGGAATTTTATTGTTAAATCTGAAATGAAGTCCAAGCAATTCAAGGTAAATAGTCCAATTTCCTACATTGTGGAGTTTGAGGGACAGGGTAATGCGAAGCGAATAGATCTTCCTGAACTCACTCTTCCAGAGGGCTTGGAGTTATACGACACAATCAGTGAATCGAAGTTTTATAAGTCGGGTCGTAGTTTTAAGCGCTTTGAATTGCTGCTTGTGCCGCGTTTCGCGGGAAAAATGGAAATTCCGGAACTTAAGTTTTCCATGTTTAATCCTGGTACCGGAAAATATTACGAACAATCTGTTGGCGCTCGAGAGATAGATGTATTGCCGGGTGAGGATGGTCAAATCATTGCTTCCAAGCCTTTGCAAACTTCAGAGGCTGCCAACGCTGTTGTGGAAAAGGTATTACCAGGACTACTTTTGACCATGGAAACCAGCGATCGATTTTATCAAGCCAATCGTGTTGGGATTTGGGGCGCTCTTTTCCTACTCATGTTGTTAATACTTGTATGGAAAGCCTCTTCGGAATTTAGGTGGTTTAACAAATCAGTGGGATTACAAGAAAAGCTGAAAGCTAGATTCTCAGTTCTTACAAAGGCTGCCAATGAAAACGATTGGAGAAATGTAGGTATTGAGGGCAGCAACCTTATCTATTTTGTATTGGGAGAGATTAGCGGTGAAGGAGGGGCTCATCGGGAGATCGATCGCTTGTTGGAGATGTCTCCACCTATCGTGAGACAAGAGATCGGGCCTGAGCTGAAAAAACTATTATCTTATTTCGAACTTCTCGGTTTTGCTCCTGAAGGTGTTATTGGTAAGAATTCAGATTCCAAGTTATTGAAAGAAAAATTAAAAGATATGGATGCTCTACTGTCGAAAACCATCAAAGTGTCTAATCAATTGTTTTCGACGCAACTTAAGAGAGACGTATGAAGAAACTATTTGTAGGGGCTGCAGTTTTATTTGGGTTTCAAAGTGGCTTTGCAGCTGTTCAAACCATCGTAGTTGATTTAGACAAACTCAAAGACAAAACCATTGAACACTATGAGTTTGGAAAGTCAGAAAAAGGTCCTTCTTCCGTATTGGAAAAAAACTTATACGAGATTAAAAAGGCCGAATTTCTGGGGCGGTATGCTCGATGCTATAAGCTGTCTCAATCAACAGTCAGCAAAGTAAGGGCTTTAGAGCCTTGGTTGCGATTAAGGCAATTGTCTTGTTCTTTGAATTTATTAAAAAACTCTAATCAATCCGGTCAGATCATGAATGTCCTCGCCGTAATTAGAAAGAATAAGTCTTGGCTTTCAGGACAAAGCTATTCGGAATTATTGCGAGAAGCTTTTATGGGGGCGCAAATGGAAGCCTTAGAGTTTTTTGTGAAAAAGGATCGTAATCAGGCTTGGAAGTTGTACAGTGAGATTGATAAAAATCTAAGTTGGTTGAGTTCTGATCAGAAAGCAGATATGTATGCTTTAGTTGGGCAGGCAGCTTTTATTCAGCAAAACTTGGAGCAGGCAAGAACCTTTTATACGCGCAGTCTTTTGGTGAAGGACTCTCAAGAAGTAAGAGAGAAATTAGCCGCGATTCAGTCAAAATTGAACCTTCCCTCAAAGGTTTCCAAGTCCACAGAACAGCAGCGTCAGGAAGATGCCGTTTTAGTGGCATCTAAAAAAGAGAAGGCCTTGTATGATCAAGTTCAGAGGGCTCTTCAGTCGAGTGATCTTCTTTCGGCAATAGAGGTTGGCGTTGAGCTTATCTCCAAATACCCGCTCAGCTATTGGTCGCAGTCGACGGAGAAACAAATCGTATCGCTCTACACAGGCTTGTTAGCCCGCAATGAGGGGCGGCTGGCATTATTAAAAGTTCGCGTGAGGAAGGCCACTCAGAAGCTACCTCCAGCTACTTTAAATTCAATGGCAAGTAAAGCCTATTGGAGAGGCTACTACAATGAGGCCGAGTTGTTATCTCGAATGGCATTAAAAAAGCAACCGAGTCGAGAGGAAAGTAGGGAAGCATTAATTCGCTTAGGGCTTTCGCAAATTACTACTGGAGATTACAAGCAGGCGATAGCCACCTACGAAAATTTATTGGCGCAAACATCTGGAACTGAAGAGGCTGTAGAGGGTTTGTTTAGGTTGGGATTGACCTATTATAGATTAGAAAATTATGCCAAGGCCATTTTTTACTTCGAGAGGCTTCTCGCTTTAAATGATCAGGGGAATTTTGGGCTTCAAACCTTATATTGGGCATGGAATAGCTATTTAAAATTGGATCAGGTTGAAAAGTCCAAAGAGGTTGCGTCGAAGCTTATTCAAGAGTATCCGCTCACCTATTACGGTATGAGGGTAAGGCTCCACAATTCATCAACTCCAATCGGCCCTAGTTTCAAAGGGACTAAGCTTCCTCTAGTAGAGCTTTTGTTGGGTAATTCAGAGATGCAATCTTGGGAAGCGCTACAAATTCTTAGGGGAAGTGGTTGGTATCAAGAAGCACAAGCAGAGTTGCAGCAGCTACCTGAGCCAACGACATCATTACAAAAATTGATGTTTGCCCATTTATGGATGTCGGTGGATCATCCGCGAATGGGGATAACATTATTTAATGAAGTTTTATATGATGAACCTGAGTATTTAAGGTGGGAAACTCTGCAGCGATTCTTTCCCTATTGGCACAAAAGCAAAATTGAGAAATGGGCTGGTCGCAATGGGGTAGATCCCTATATAATTGCGGCCATTATTCGTCAGGAAAGTTCGTTTGATGCCCATGCCGAAAGTTCTGCAAATGCCATTGGTTTAATGCAATTGATTGCCTTTACAGCTAAAGAGGTGGCCAAAGATTTGAAGCTGAAAGGCTATACATTTCCTGAAACACTTCGAGATACTGAGACTAATATTAGGATGGGAACCTACTATTTTAAAAAGATCCTTAAGTCCAATAAGTACAATTTGCCTCTAACTTTGGCTGCATATAATGCAGGGATTGGAAATTTGTACAAATTTATTAAAGCTCGTAAAGATTTATCCAATTTACGCAGACAACATAGCTCGGATCCGGCTAATGAAATTTGGATGGACGAGTTGCCTTGGGGTGAAACAAGGTTTTATGTTCAGGCAGTGATGCGAAACTACCTTATTTATCAATGGCTTTATGGAGATTTAAGCCAAACTAAAATTTGGGATGCGCGACAAAAGGCCAGTGGGAAGGGTCCTGAAAATTGATTAAAACGCAAGCAACAAAAGCAGGGCATTGGCCCCCATTGCATAGTGCAACAAGCTTCGTTACACTGAAAATTGACCTGCTTAAAGGATGGTTAGATTGAAGAACTCGTTATATTTTTCGCCAGTAATTTTGCTATTAGCGACCAGTCTGATCGGTTGTGCCTCGTTGAAAAGGTCACAGGATGTGGAAGTGACCACAACTGTGGTGCCACCCGAGAAAGCCATCGTTAATGTTGAACCCAGATATGTAGGCGATCCGCTTTCAGAAAAAGATATTGAGCTTATTAATAAATTGGGATCGGTTCCGGTAAAAAGTCACAAGCATGTAAAAAAGTGGTTAGACTATTTCCAGGGGCGGGGTAAGCGGCATATGGAGCGCTATTTACAACGTTCCACTCGCTATCTTCCTCTTATGAAGCAGATTTTGAAGGAAGAAGGTGTCCCTGAAGATCTAGTGTACATTGCTTTGATCGAATCAGGTTTTAATGCCAAGGCATACAGTCCAGCTGCGGCTGTTGGTTATTGGCAATTCATTAGGCCAACAGGTAAAAGGTATAATCTTAAAATCACTCGCTTGATGGATGAGAGAAAAGACGTTGTTGCTTCCACTCGAGCTGCCGCCAATTATTTTAAATCGCTATATAATATTTTTGGTAACTGGTATCTGTCGATGGCGTCTTATAATACTGGAGAAAATAGGGTTATGCGGGCCATCATGCGGCTGCAGACGAGAGACTTTTTTGAAATTATAGATCGCCGACGTCTTCCTCGCGAAACTCGTAATTATGTGCCTAAGTTTTTAGCCGCAAAGTTGATTGGATATTATCCAAGACGTTTTGGTTTCTCCAACATCGATTATCAGGATGAAATTTCATTCGATACTATTACGGTGAACCACGGGGTGAGTCTCAGTCAGATCGGAACTAAAGTGGGTGTCCCACATGAAAGAATGAAGAAGCTCAATCCGGCTTATTTGTCTGACTATGTTCCTTTCTATAAAGATCACCCGACCTATGTTCGAGTACCTAAAGGGTTAGGGGAGCAGACAGTTGCGATTTTAGATGACGTAAAATCAAATCCTCCAAAATACGTAGCTGGGGCTGGTTTCACCTATCGTGTTCGTAGGGGGGATACCCTGTCTCATATTGCGAGACGACACGGAACCTCCATTCGTAAACTAAGAAGTGCCAATGGATTAAGTCGAAGATCTATTTTGAGAATAGGACAACGGTTAAGGATTCCTAGTCGCTATGTTCGTGTTTCAAGCTCAGGCTCAACGTCTTCCAATCGTGTAGCAGCTAAAGGGGATAAGTATCGTGTTCGTAGAGGCGATACCCTCACTCATATAGCACGCAGACATGGGGCTTCAGTGAGCCAAATAAGAAGCGCCAACGGATTAGGTCGTCGGTCGCTGTTGCGAGTGGGGCAAAGACTTGTGATTCCTGGGTGGACCAATACCGATTCAAAAAATAAGGAAGCGACAAGTTATTCAGGTGACGTATATAGAGTTCGGCGAGGTGACACCCTATCTGTTATTGCGCAGAGATTTAGAACATCCGTTTCCAATCTAAGACAATGGAATAGTATGGGTCGTCGATCAATAATCAAAGTCGGGCAGACCCTACGAGTGAGTCCTCCCACAGCCAGTGAAAGTACCGATGCCCCAAGTAGCGCTGGAAAAGGTGTTTATCACATTGTACGTAGAGGAGAGAATCTATCTACCATTGCAAGAAAATACAGGTCCTCTATCACTGACATAAAAGCCATGAATGATTTGGATTCCACCCGAATTATTCATGTAGGGCAAAAGCTTAAAGTCCGAGGGGAAACAAAAGTTCATATAGTTCAAAGAGGGGAAACTCTGAGTCAAATTGCAGAAAAATACAGAGTGTCTATGTACACGCTCAAGCAATCTAATGGGTTGAGAAGATCCTCCAGAATCTATGCCGGTAGTCGGCTTTTTATTCCTGTAGATTGATGAATTAAAAAAAAGCCCGTAGTTTTCTACGGGCCCTGCTATCTTCGCACCTTTACCATTCCATAGTAAAAGTGTTTGCTACCAAATCTACCCCGCTATTCCGGCGGCGGATCCAGTAAGAGTTCTATTGGTATTTTGAATTTCACCTTATAAGCCCCCCCCATTTGGTTAGTTCGATATAACTATCTTATCCTATTCGAATAAGATTCGCTCCTGGAGAGGGTTTGATGTGCCACAAGGATTCATAATTATTGGGACTTTGTTGTCCCAATACAGTGGTGTGTTTAACTTTGGATCATAGAAGACCGGGTTCTAGATTTTTAGTCTTTCAAGCACTATGTTTGCCATCTGAGTGTAGGCTTGGCTTTCGTTGCTGTCGCTTTGACTCTCCATAAATGGAATTCCCGCTTCGCTACTCATAGCGATAGTGGGGTGAAAGGGAATGGATGCCATTTTGGTGAGCCCCTTTTGATCTAAATATCCATCCAGTTCACCTTTTGGAAACATCGCTAATGGCTCATCCTGTCCTGGGATCACAAAGCCAGCCATGTTTTCAACCACTCCTAGATTGGGAACATTGATACGCTCCCACATATCGAGAGCTTTCTTCGCATCTATGAGGCTTAAGTTTTGTGGGGTAGTGACTGTCACCGCACCTGAAATGGGGACCTTTTGTGCCAAGGTCAAAGGTATATCCCCCGTTCCCGGAGGCAAATCTATGACCAAGTAGTCCAGCTCGCCCCAAATGACATCTCTAAAAAACTGGTCCATGGCTTTAAACAGCATAGGGCCACGCCAGATAACCGAAGACTCTTCTGCCACTAAAAAGCCTATAGACATTAACTTTAGTCCATATCTTTGAATGGGAAAAATCTTTTTATCTTCGTTCACTTCTGGGTTTTGATTAATAGCTCCAAACATTCTAGGAAGGCTGGGTCCGTAAATATCAGCATCAAGAAGCCCAACCTTACACCCCTTGGTTTTTAAGGCCAGGGCTAGGTTTGCGGCAACTGTACTTTTTCCGACGCCACCTTTGCCGGATCCAACAAATAGAATGTGTTTTATGCCCGGTACCGGGGCTTGGGTATCAAATGGATTCAATGGAAGTCTCCTTAAGATGTTTGTCTGGCATATTAATGAACCAGGATCAAATGAAATCCAACGGTTATATTGTCTTGTAGGGTACGGTCGTGCAAAATGGAGCCATGGGCCTTTTAGAAGCTTTAAATTTACAACAAAATTTCATTTTCATCGCTCTGGGAGCGGCGGCTCTATTTGTGGTCTATTTTGTTCGATTAGTGAATAAGGACAGTGAAAACAAAAGAATGATGGCTGAGCTCAGTGACGATTTAATGGGAGGCCCCGGTTCTCTTGATGGAGATTTTCCTTCCGAAGAAGAGCTTTTTGCTCAGGAAAAACCGCGATTTAAGAGTGCTAAAAAGAAACGGGAGAAGGTGGATTATGGGGACCCGGCATCTTTGGAACTGACAGTAAACATTCCTGAAAATGGCGATGTAAGAGATGTTCAATTTAACTTTAGTGGTCATTCTTTTGATGCCTATGAAGCTCTTGGAGTGAATCGTCATGACTCCTTAGAGGTCATTGAGGCCGCCTACAACAAAGCTCTGGAAGAAGTGGAGCCGAAGAGTCGTGAGTTTGTAGAGCTGGCCTATTTGAGCATAAAAAAACATCAAAACACCTAACCTAAATGTCTTTGCGCGTTATATGTGAAAAACAGAGTCATTTTTGCCTTGTATAGGAGCACCATAGCTCCCCTTTGTTGACCCCCTACAGCGCCCGGTGTTACTTCTGGAAAGTATCCTACTCAACGAAGGTCTAGCCAAATGATAGAGCGTGATTTAGAGGACTTACCGACCCTTGTGTCTCTTTGTAAGCGTCGGGGATTTATTTTTCAAAGTAGTGAAATTTACGGTGGTTTGAATTCCTGCTGGGACTACGGTCCATTAGGTGCCCAATTCAAATTCAATGTAAAGATGTCCTGGTGGAAAGAGATGACTCGCCGGCAAGATATCGTGGGGTTAGATGCCGCGATATTAATGCATCCAACGGTTTGGAAAGCCTCAGGACATGTCGACGGATTTTCCGATCCACTTGTTGATTGCACCGACTGTAAAACCCGTTTTCGGGAGGATCATGGTGGGCAAAGTAAAGACGGGAAGTTGGCTTGTCCAAATTGTAAGTCTACAAATCTGACGGAACCTCGGAACTTCAATCTTATGTTTGAAACCTATATGGGGCCGGTTAAAGATGACGCAGGTATTGTTTATCTCAGACCAGAAACCGCACAGGGTATTTTTGTTAACTTTCTAAATGTCCAAACTTCTATGCGTAAAAAACTGCCTTTTGGAATTGCTCAAATTGGTAAATCATTTCGAAATGAAATTACCCCTGGTAACTTCACTTTCCGGACGCGAGAGTTTGAGCAAATGGAAATGCAGTTCTTCGTTAAACCAGGTATGGATGATGAGTGGTTCGAAAACTGGAAGAAAACCCGAATGTCCTACTACGATAGAATCGGCCTCCGGCAGGAGAAGCTACGTTTTCATCCACATGGCGAGGGTGAGTTAGCTCACTACGCCAAAGCCGCTTTCGATGTGGAGTACAACTTCCCGATTGGTTGGCAGGAGTTGGAAGGAATTCACAACCGTACGGACTTTGATTTAAGTCAGCATCAGGAGTTCAGCGGAAAGAAACTCGAATATTTTGATGAAGCCGCCAAAGAAAAATTTCTTCCCTATGTCATTGAAACAGCCGTGGGCTGCGATCGTCTTTGCTTGGCCGTTCTATGTGATTCTTACAGAGAAGAAGTGCGTCAGTTGGAAAATGGTAAAGAGGACACTCGGGTGGTTCTTCGGTTTAAGCCGGAGTTTGCCCCCATTAAAGCCGCTGTTTTACCGTTATCAAAGAAACCTCAACTACAGGAGCTTTCTGCCAAAGTTCGAGACAGTCTCATTGACCAATGGGATGTTGAGTATGATGAGGCGGGAAGTATCGGGAAACGCTATCGTCGTCAGGATGAAGTGGGTACTCCGTTGTGTATCACCGTCGACTTTGACTCTTTAGAGGATAATGCAGTGACTGTCCGACATAGAGATACGATGGAGCAAGATCGTGTGAATTTAGATCAACTTAGAGGGTATGTGGCTGAGAAGCTCGCCCAGTTTTAGAAATAAGGGGAATGCATGAAGGTAGGAGAGGTGATGACTGAATCAAGCCCAACAACGTCAGTTGCGACTACAGGTAAATCTGTATTTTACTTTTCAGCAGGAGAGGCCGAAGGCAGTGCCTCCATGAAAAATACTCTAGGGGGAAAAGGAGCTAACCTGGCGGAAATGACTTCGCTGGGATTGCCCGTGCCCCCTGGTTTTACAATCAGCACCGAAATGTGCGAGGTCTTTTACAAAAACGGAGAGCAGCTACCGGAAGAGTTAAAAAAATCCGTGCTTGAAGCTCTGGGAAGAGTGGAAGCCAAACTAGGAAAGAAGTTTGGCGATGTTAATAATCCACTACTTGTAAGTGTTCGGTCCGGAGCCAGAGTGAGTATGCCAGGTATGATGGATACGGTTCTGAATTTGGGTTTGAATAAAGATACCTTAAAAGGCCTCGCTGATCAGTCAGGCAATCAAAGGTTTGCATGGGATTCCTATCGACGATTCCTGCAGATGTATTCCAATGTTGTGATGGGAATGAATGTTTCTTTTCTAGAAGTTCATTTGGAAGATCTTAAAGAAACAAAAGGCTATAATCTTGATACAGAGCTGACCGTCGAAGATTTGCAGTCTATTTGCGAGAAATACAAAAAAGAGATTCTAAATTCCACCGGTAAATCGTTTCCGGAGGATCCATTTGACCAGCTTTGGGGCGCTATCACTGCCGTATTCAAAAGTTGGAATACGGCCAGAGCTGTCACTTACCGACAATTACATGGGATTCCAGCTTCCTGGGGAACGGCCGTAAATATCCAATCTATGGTTTTTGGTAACATGGGAGACGATTGTGCCACTGGTGTGGCATTCACCAGAGATCCTTCTACGGGAGAGAAAAAGTTTTACGGTGAATTTCTAGTCAATGCCCAAGGTGAAGATGTTGTGGCGGGAATTCGTACGCCCCAGCCCATCACTAAAAAAGATGCTACCGGCACAGGAATGAAATCGTTAGAAGAAGCTATGCCAGGACCATATGGTCAACTTGTTGAAGTGTATCAAAAGTTGGAAAAACATTATCGTGATATGCAGGATATTGAGTTCACCATTGAGAACGAGCAATTATGGATGCTTCAAACTCGAAATGGCAAGCGTACAGCCGCAGCTGGGCTGAAAATTGCTTGTGATATGATTGATGAAAAGTTGATCACAGAAGAAGAGGCGTTGATGCGAATTGAAGCTTCAGGCCTAGATCAGTTATTACACCCTCAGCTAGATCCAGATGCTGAAAGAAATATTATTGCTAAAGGCTTGCCGGCAAGTCCCGGCGGTGCAGTTGGTAAAGTGGTTTTCTCCAGCGAGGACGCAGTTAAGGCGAGCGAGAGTGGAGAAAAATGCATTCTTGTTCGAGTTGAGACCAGCCCCGAAGATATTGAGGGAATGGTTGCCGCCCAGGGAATCCTTACTTCCAGAGGAGGAATGACCTCTCATGCAGCTGTAGTTGCTCGAGGTATGGGAAAGTGCTGTGTCGCTGGATGTGGTGACGTGGATGTCAATTATGACAAAAAGGAATTTCGTGCCAATGGCTATGTGATTCGTGAAGGCGAAATTATCACTCTAGACGGTTCAACCGGTGAGGTGCTTTCCGGTGAAGTGAGTACTATAGAGCCTAAACTGGATGGCGATTTTCAAAGACTGATGAAGTTAGCGGATAAGAACAGAACCATGCAAGTGCGAACCAACGCCGACACTCCTCATGATGCCGAGACGGCACGAAACTTTGGTGCCGAGGGTATTGGTCTATGTCGGACGGAGCATATGTTTTTTGGGCCCGACAGAATCGATGCTGTACGTGAAATGATAATGGCAGATCATTATGAGGAACGGTCGCGAGCACTTGCGAAGCTGTTGCCTATGCAAAGGCAAGATTTCTCGAGTCTGTTTGAGGTGATGTCTGGATTGCCAGTGACTATTCGATTGCTGGATCCACCACTGCATGAATTCCTTCCCCATACTGATGCGGAAGTGCAAGAATTGGCAGCTCGATTGAATTGGAACGTGGATCGTTTGCGATCCAAGGTAAGGGCCTTACATGAGTTCAATCCCATGCTTGGACATAGAGGGTGTCGACTTGCCATCACTTATCCTGAGATTTATCAAATGCAAGCTCGTGCCATTGCGGAAGCGGCCTGTGAAAGAATTCAACAGGGCCAAAATTTAATTCCTGAAATTATGATTCCGCTCGTTGCTGTTGATAAAGAATTGAAGCGCTTAAGGAAGTTGGTGGAAACGGAAGTTCAGACCGTTCAAAATGAAAGAAATACTAAGTTTGAATATCTTGTGGGGACCATGATTGAACTTCCTCGAGCGGCTTTGACAGCAGATAGTATTGCTGAATATGCTGACTTTTTCAGCTTTGGCACCAATGATTTAACGCAGACCACCTTGGGAGTCTCTCGGGATGATGCCGGACGCTTTCTAAATTCTTATGTATCTGATGAGATTTATAGCGCTGATCCTTTCCAAAGCATTGATGTAAAGGGAGTTGGTCAACTGGTGCAAAAAGCGGTTGAACTTGGGCGCCAAACTAAATCTAATATTAAACTTGGAATTTGTGGTGAACATGGAGGGGATCCAGCAAGCATAGCTTTTTTCCAATCGGTCCGGTTGGATTATGTGAGTTGTTCTCCATTTAGAGTTCCAATTGCGCGATTAGCGGCAGCTCAAGCAGCGATTCAACAACGGAAGGTAGAGCATTGAGAATTAAAAAGCTGGAATTACTGGGGTTTAAATCATTTAAAGACAAAACCGTTATTCAATTTGATCCAGGTACAACAGGAATTGTGGGTCCAAATGGATGTGGAAAATCCAATATTGTTGATGCACTTGTTTGGGTTATGGGGGAAATGTCAGCGAAGCACCTTCGTGGGAGCTCGATGAGTGATGTTATTTTTGCCGGATCTCAAGACTATGCTCCGATGGGTATGGCTGAAGTGTCATTAACACTTGAAAATGATGGTGGCCCTTTTCCAGCTAAATATTCAAAATTCTCTGAAGTTATGATCACTCGGCGGTTACACCGTTCTGGAGAATCTGAGTATCTCATCAATAAAGAGCAAGCTCGTTTAAGAGATATTCAAGAGATCTTTATGGATACGGGAGCTGGAGCCAAAGGTTTTTCTATTATTGAGCAGGGAGCTATCGGGAAAATCATTACTGCCAAACCGATTGATAGAAGAAGTTTGATTGAAGAAGCTGCTGGGATCACAAAGTTTAAAGTTCGTAAACGAGAATCAGTCAGAAAGTTAAAGTCCACTGAGCAGAATTTGGTTCGTTTGCAGGATATTATTGGGGAGCAGAAACGCCAGTTGGGATCCCTGGAACGACAGGCTCAAAGAGCTGAGCGCTATAGAAAAATTAAAAATGAACTTCAAGAGAAAGACATGATTGTGTCCTCTAAGAAGTATTTGGAGTACACAGACGAACTTACTGCGGCCGAAAACTCTTATAAAGAGGCGACGGACTCTGAAGTGGGTACGGCATCAAATATTGATCAGTTGGAGAGTGATCTTCAGCGAATGAAGTTGGAGCTGGAAGAAAAAGGAAAGCTTGTCGAAGAAAAGCATGCTGAATCGTCTATAGCTCAACGAGCTGTTCAAGATTTAGAATATGAAATTCGCGAATTAAAATTTGAAATCGAACAAGCCAAAAGAGATTCTGAAAAAACCGGAAGTATTGTCGAGCAATATCAAGTGCGCCAAGCCGCTCTCAAATCGGATTTTGACCGATTAAATGATTCCTTACAGTCTTTAGAAACTGAAGTGGCTGAGAAAGAGCAGTCCTTTTCAGAAAAGAATGACTATTTTCAAAATATCCATGTTCGTGCAGAAGAAGCCGATCAAGAGTTAACTCAGATCCGCAAGGACTTACTGACTCGTGGTCAGGCGGAAAGCCAACTAGAAGCACAAATTCTTTCTAAACATACCTATCGTGAGACTATAGAAGAGCGTCTAGAGCAATCCCAGGCGGTCATTGATGAGTTGCAGGGGAAAGTGAACGAGTTTGAGCAGATTCGAAATAAAACCTTTTCCAAGCTGGAAAGCCAAAAGCAGATGCAGCTAGGTATAATGGGTGATGTTGAAAACTTTAAAGAGAATCTAAAGTCGGTTGAAGTTCAATGCGATACCAAGCGCAATGAAATGGAATCCTTTAAAGAGGAACTCAACGAAGTATCTGGAAAACTCTACGGCCTTAAGAATCTTCAAGAAAATTTTGAAGGGTTCGAGCAGGGAGTAAAGAGCGTCATGCTTTGGCAGCGCCAGCAACAAGAAGTGCATGGAGATGGGCGGGTTTCTTTTCGGCCTGTTTCTGAAGTTGTTGAGGTTCCAGAGAAATATGAAATGGCCATGGAGGCTGCTTTAGGGCAGAAATTGCAAATGCTATTGTCAGACAGTAGCGATACTACCATGGGTGCTGTGAACTATTTGAAAGAAAATAAATCTGGGAGATCTAGTTTTGTAACAAAAGATTTAGCTCCTTCTGTGGACGCAAGCGCCTCTACAGATTTGACTTCGGAGGAAGGTGTTGAAGCTGTACTTCGTGATGTCGTTAAAGTTCCGGAGCAATACTCTCAACAAGTGACACTATTTTTAAAAGATGTGGTTGTAGTTGATTCAATTACGGCGGCATTGCGTTTGAGAGCCCATTATCCAGGACGTCACTTTGTGACCGTAGAGGGAGATAGTCTTTCCGCCGATGGGGTTCTTACTGGGGGAAGCGTAGAAGGTTCTGATGCTGGCGTCTTGCAGAGAAAACGGGAAATTAAAGAACTGTCTCAGAAGAGAGAAGAGTGGGCTGGAAAGTTATCCCTGGCCGAAGCTTCATTGAAGAAGTTAGAGGAACAGCGGGATCAATTGATTGAACAGCTCGAAAACGCAAAAACTCAACAGAGTGAGCAAGAGATTTTAGTGGTTGAGCTTAAAAAGGACCTGGAAAGATCTGAAAATGAGCTTAGCAACACAAAACGTGCATTTGAAAAGCAAACTCATGAAACCAGTGAGTTGGAAGCTCAAGTTCAACAAGTACTCCATACCATTCAGGAGATGGACGAAAAGCGAACTGAAATAGCAGAGCAAAAGTTAGCTATGGAAACTCGGGTTGAAGAACTCACTGAAGAGCTTCGTATCGCTAAGGATGGAGTGGGAGAGTTACAAGAAGAAGTCACCCAGCTGAAAGTAGATGCGGCATCAAAACGGCAAGAGCTTGAGGGTGTGCGTTCCCAACACTCTATGGTTCAAAAAAGTCTAACAGAGGTCGAGCATGAGCTCTCAAAAATGACTGAAGATGCACAAAAGAGTACAGAGAGTTTATCTTCCAACTCAGTTCTTATTGAGCAGAAGCAAGTGGCTCTTGAGCAAGGTATTCTTTTGGCGGAACAGGCTGAAAGAAACGCTAGTCTCGAGAAAGATGCTTATGAACAGCTTCTAGAGAACTGTCGTGAAATTGAGGAAAAGGTAACTGCTTCTAATCGAGCACTGAATGAATATAAATCTAGAATTAACGAAGCTCAGTTAAAAGTTGAGCAACTGCAAATGAAGGCTCAATATCTTGTGGATCAAATGGCTGAAAGATATATGGTTCAGTTGGGAGAAGTTGCCGAGCAGCATCGAGATGTGGAGGCGGATACCGAGCAGTTAGCTAAAGACGTTGAAGACTTACGTGGAAAAATTAGCCGTATTGGTGAAGTGAATTTATCAGCGATTGAAGAATACGATGATTTGTCTGAGCGTTATAAATTTCTTTCGCAACAACATGAAGACCTTACAGAAGCCAAAGAGCAATTGAGAAAAGTGATCGATAGAATCAATCGTATTTGCTCGAGACGTTTTAAAGAAACTTTTGAGCTGGTGAATGAGAGATTCCAAAAAGTATTCCCGGTTCTTTTTGGTGGTGGGGAAGCTAAGCTAATTTTGGTTGAGAATGAAGATAAGCAAGAGATGGGAATTGATATTGTCGCTAAACCTCCTGGAAAGAAGCCTCAAAATGTAGGCCTATTATCGGGCGGTGAAAAGGCATTGACGGCAGTCTCATTAATTTTCTCCATCTTTCTTGTGAAGCCTTCTCCATTCTGCTTGCTGGATGAGGTCGATGCGCCTTTGGATGATGCCAACGTAATGCGATTTAACGACCTAGTTAAAGAGATGGCAAAACGTTCACAAATTATTATCGTGACTCACAATAAGCACACTATGAAGGTGAATAAAAAGCTTTATGGGGTGACTCAAGAGGAAAGAGGAGTCTCGAAGATGGTGAGTGTGGCTCTAGATCAAGCGGAAAGTTTTGCTGATAACGCATTGTCTGGTAGCTAGTGGATTTTGGCTTACTTGTAATCTTAATGATGCTGACTGGAGTGGTGGGGTTGATCCTCGCCGTCCTCTATTGGTTTTTACGCTATTCATTTGGGACGGATCAGGAAAAAGCAGAAATGGGTGAGTTGAACAAGAATGAGCCCACAAAATCAGATGACATTTCTCAATGAGTTTTTTAGAACTCACCTAATTACAGTAGCGAGGTAATCATGTTAGATCAGCTGATCGCAGCAGAGTATCAAATGCTCGTTTTGGGTGTGGGTGTTGGAGTCTCCTTAGGAGGTACGGCTCTCTATTTTGTTTATCGGAAATTATTTGTTGAGCCGGATTCACCTAAACCCATAGAGCCGCCATCTTCCGAGACATCTTCCGACACGGCAAAAGCGATCGAATCTACAGGGGTAGCCACTCCGAAAGAAATAGAGAAGCAAGCTGAAGAGCAGGTTTTTCAACAGGATTTTAAAGAGAAAGTTCCTGCGGCCGAACCCGTTAAGGCAACAAAGGATTTAAAGGAAGCTCTTGGCAACACGAGAGACACATTCTTTGGCCGAATCAAATCGGTATTCTCATCCAATCAGACATTGGGAGAGGATGAACTTGAGGAGCTAGAGGAAATTTTATACACCAGCGATATTGGCCCTGGCACTGTTCAGCGTCTTGTCGAGAGTGTTTCCGAGAGAATGTCATCTGATGAGAAGTCTGACTTTGAAGCGGTTCGGGGTGCTCTCAAAACAGAGATGATTTCAATTTTTGATGAAGTGGAAGCCGGAGACGTCGAAACATTTGATAAAATGCTTTCAAAGATAGATGAAGAAAAACCTCAAGTATGGATGATTGTTGGAGTGAATGGAGCGGGTAAAACGACCACTATAGGTAAGCTTGCTCACTTGGCGACATTAAAGGGGAGAAAGACCTTGGTCGTTGCCGGTGACACTTTTCGTGCTGCTGCCGGTGATCAATTGAAGGTTTGGACGGATCGAGCGGGTGTAGAGATATTCTCCCCCGAGGCGGTGAGTGACCCTAGTGCTGTTGTCTTCGATGCCATTCAAAGCGCGAAGTCGAAGGAGTATGATCTTGTGATTGTGGATACGGCAGGCCGACTTCACACTCAAGAGAATTTAATGGAAGAGTTGAAAAAGATGAAGCGAGTGATGGGAAAGCATATCGAAGAAGCACCCCATGAAACCTTGATCGTTTTGGACTCCAACAGTGGTCAAAATGCATTGATACAAACGGAAAAATTTCATGAAGCTCTGGGTTTAACGGGAGCCGTTCTTACGAAGTTAGACGGATCGGCCAAAGGTGGTGTTGCCATCGGCTTGGCCTCTCAGTTTCGCCTGCCTATTAAATTAATTGGGGTGGGGGAAAGCATGGAAGACCTTAGACCATTTAATCCCACAGAGTTTGTGGATTCCATACTATAGTCCCGGGGCCATGAGCCTTGGGTATCAATTTTCAAGCTGATTTGTCCGATTCATATAGATAAGCGCAAAAGGATTGAGACATCGGAGATCATAACAACTTTGTAGTCATAATGGGCGGCATTGCTGTCTTCTTACTGGGTTTGCAATTTGTAAGTAATAATTTACAAAACATTCTTGGTAACCGCATGCGTGATGCCATGCAGTTGGTATCAAAGAATAAATTTTATGGGGTTGGCGTAGGGGTTCTACTTACGGCTATGATTCAAAGTTCAGGGGCGGTCACTTCGCTATTGGTGGGGTTGGGTTCGGCCGGCACCATATCTCTGTCTCAGGTAATGAGTGTTATTTTAGGTGTGACAATTGGCACCACTTTAGTGGTACAGCTGTTAAGTTTCAAAATCACGGCTTATGGGTTGGCTATTTTTGCCATTTCTTTTGTTGTCTACTTTCTTACCTCTAAGCCCACTCTAAAAAAAGTCATGGCCGTATTTATGGGTTTTGGAATGATGTTCTGGGGATTGGAGCTGGTTTCCATAGGCACGATTGTTTTAAAGGAAAATGAGCTGTTTCGCGAAGCTCTGATTGCTATGTCTGAAAGCCCAACCTTTACAATTATGATCACCGCATTTTTGACAGCCGTTATGCATAGTTCAGCTGCCACTATTGGTTTTGCTATTGCGCTTTCCATGGCTGGTGCAATCCAAGTGGATCAGGCTATCTTTTGGGTTTACGGGGCTAATATTGGAACAACAGCCACTGCTCTTATTGCTTCTTCCGGTAGTAACTATGTGGGGAAGCAAGTGGCTTGGGCTCATTGTCTTTATAAAGTGGCTGGGGTTCTCCTCTTCATTGGAATCACGCCATATTTTGTTGGTATTGTAAAATCAGGAGATGCTGGGCGAAGTATTGCCAATGCTCATACATTATTTAATGTGATCGTTGCTATTGTGTTTTTCCCATTCATTCAATATGGCGCAAAGTTTATTGAGAAAGTGATTCAACCTACGGACGCAGATAGAGAATTCGGCGTTAAATATCTGGATAGGTCTGTATTTGAAAACTCAACTGTTGCACTGTCTTATGTGCAAAGAGAGATCCTAAGAATGGGGGATATCGTTGCTTCTATGGTGGAGACATCGATTGAGTTGTTCAAAAATCAAGACGATGAGTTAGAGGAGCGGATTCATGAACGCGACAATCGGGTGGATCTGTTGTTTCGAGAAATTCAATCCTTCTTAGCGGATGTGCACGAGAACTTTGACAGTGTCTCCAGTAAAAAGGTGGTGAAACTTATGATGTTTGCTTCGGATTTAGAAAGTGCGGCGGATGTCATCGACAATACGATTTTAGAGTTAGCGAGAAAGAAACATGGTCTGAAGTTGGAGTTTTCTCCCGAGGGCTGGCAGGAGATTCGAAACCTGCATGACGAAGTGTGTCAGATAGTGAATATGTCCCTCAGCTGTTTCCAAACTCAGAACCTTGAGTTGGCCGACCGAATCATTGAGGCTAAGCGCAAGGTGCGAAAATTGGAGAAGGAGTTTAAAAAATCTCACCTCAATCGATTTTTGGAGGGGAATCCAGATACATTGAAAACCAGTACAATTCATTTGGATGCTCTGAACGAATACAGAAGAGTTGTTGGATTGGTTACGAACCATGTTTACCCTTTGAGGAAGTCTGGGGAGAAGAAGGCCAAACAAGAGAAGGGTCAGGGACCACAAGGACTAGATTAGGCTGTGGTTGACCCCCTAAATGACTTATATTACTAATGGATTTACGGGATAACTTTAATTTTAGAGTGCTTCTGAGGTTTAAAAGATGGCTGATGTAAAACCCCTTAAAGATGGGGTGTGTGAAGTAAAAATAGCAGATGTACCGTTGAGATTGAAAACGTCTCACTCTGCTGATCATTTACGTCGGCTCGCTGAATTTGTTGATGATAAGATTGGCGATATTCAGAAAAACCATCCGAATGCATCTTTCCAAAATACTTTAATTTTGGCCTGCCTCACGATTGCTGAGGAGACTCTTGCCGAAAAAATGCTATTCAAAGAAAGTCTAAGTGAACTCAAAGCGAATACGCTTGAAATCATATCTGAAATTGAAGCCAGTCCCATTCACCAGCGAGATTTAGAGTCTTAGAAGATTCCTTCGCTGGTAGAAAATTTATAAATTTTTGGGACATACTACGGTGGAAGTATCTAAAACAAAATTGCGACAGCAGTACAGAAAGAAGCGAACTGTTTTCCGCAAGATTCAAAACGATCATAAGTTGTTGGCACAGGAGTCAGTGGTGTCGAAGCTTAAGGCTTTGTTAGCGCCTTTGCCTGAGAAAATCGCCAGCTACCGTGCGCTGCCTGAAGAGCTCTCCTTGGAGATGTTGTACGCGGACAAATCGAAATCCTGGTGTTTTCCTCGAATGGTGGGCGATGAATTGGAGTTCGTAAAGTCGCCATCTGAATGGAAGACTTTAGATTTTGGGCTGGAAGAGCCCGTTGGACCGGCAATGGAATTGGCAGAGATCGCCGCTGTTATTGTTCCAGGTGTGATTTTTGATCACTATGGTCAGCGGTGTGGTATGGGGCGTGGATTTTATGACCGTTTTTTACAGGAAACCAAGGCCTTAAAAATAGGTGTGGGTTTTGGTTGGCAGGTTTTGGATCAGCCTCTACCTGTGGATAGCTGGGACATTCCCATGGATTTTATTGTAACTGAAAAATTTATTTTAGATGTAAATCATTTTAAAAAAGTGAGTTGAAGAAAAGTTGAAAGGATTTGAATCATGATTTCGGCAATGGAAATTTCGGTTTTTTTAATAAGTGCGATTGGAGGCCTTATTATTGGAGTCGTTGGTTTTTCGATATATGGACGAATGTTAACCAATAAGAAGAAAGATGAAGCTTCGAAAGAAGCGGATCGAATTATTCATAGAGCAAAATCAAAAGCGGCTAAGGTAGACCGTGAGGCTAAAAGTAAGGCCAAGGATTTTGAGAATAGAGCTCGAAGAAATGCGGAAGCTGATATTCGAAAGCAGAAGCAAAAAATCAATCAAGAAGAGAATAATCTAAAAGACAAAGAGCAAAAGTTAGTTCGAGAATATAAAAAGAAGAACGACGAAGTGGATTCCAAAAGCCGTGAACTGGATGAGCGAAAAGAGGCCCTGGTCATTGGTGAAAAGCGACTCGAAACCTTAGAAAAGAAAGTCGATGAAGAGATTCGCGAACTAGAGCAAAAATTGGAAAAAGTAGCAGGAATGACTGCCGATCAAGCCCGTGAAGAAATGAAGTCTGTAATGATCGACGAAGTGGAAAAAGAAATTCACGGTAAATTGAAAGCTATTGAAGAGAATGGAGAAAGACAGTTTAGAGATAAGTCTCGTCGTCTTCTAGCTCAAGCCATCTCTAGATATGCCAGTGAAGTAAGTACAGAAAGAACAGTAACTACGATTGCTATCAGTGGTGAAGAGATGAAGGGTAAAATCATCGGTCGTGAGGGGCGGAATATTAGAGCCCTTGAGGCCTGTTGTGGTGTAGATGTTGTGATCGACGAATCTCCGGATTCAGTAATAATTTCTAGTTTTGATCCAGTGAGAAGAGAAGTAGCAAGACGTTCTATTGAGCGTTTGATGGAAGACGGACGTGTTCATCCAGCTCGCATCGAAGAGGTCACTGGTAAAATTAAAGCGGAAATGGTTTCTGAGATGAAAGATGAAGGAGAGAAGGCCTGTGTTGATTTAGGTGTATTAGGTGTTCATCCTTCTATTCTAAACCTTTTAGGAAATTTAAAGTATAGACTCACCGAAACTCAAAATATGTATCAACACAGTATTGAAGTGGGATACATTGCTGGGCTTATCGCGGCCGAACTCGGTTATGATGTTATGGTGGCTCGTAGAGCAGGTTTACTACATGATATTGGTAGAGCCATAGATCACACAGTTGAAGGAAGTCACGCTATTGCGGGAGCTGAATTTGCTCGTAAGCATGGTGAAAAAGATAAGATCGTCAAAGCCATTAGACAACATGAGGAAGAGGAGCCGGCGGAAAGCTTGCTGTCTCATATAGTAATTGCCGCTAACAATCTTTCTAAGGCACGCCCAGGAGCGCGTCGTGAAATGATGGAGAATTATATTAGAAGACTGGAAGACCTAGAAAGTGTTGGTAACAGTTTTGATGGTGTTGAGAGAACCTTCGCTATTCAGAGTGGTAAAGAAGTTCGGGTGATTGTTGATAGTTCAAGAGTTACTGATGAGCAGGCCAGTATGTTAAGTCGTGATATTTCCAAGAAAATTCAGAGAGAGCTGAACTATCCAGGTCAAATCAAAGTGGCTGTGGTTCGCGAAACTCGAATAGTAGAGCATGCAAGGTAGGCTATGTTTAAGTTAACTCCAGAACAGCAGCTTGAGGAGATTCGTAGAGGGACTGAGGACTTAATTTCAGAAGAAGATCTTCTGAAAAAGCTAAAGAAAAGTTACGAAACTCAAACTCCTTTGCGGATTAAGCTAGGATTTGATCCCTCTCGCCCTGATATTCATATAGGGCATACCGTGGTTTTAAATAAGTTAAAACAGTTTCAAGACATGGGACACACAGTAGTGTTCTTGATTGGGGACTTCACTGCGCTTATCGGAGATCCGACAGGTAAAAATGAAACTCGACCTGCATTGACTCGAGAAGAGGTGGTTGAGAATGCAAAAACCTATGCGGATCAAGTCTTTAAGATTTTAGACCGCGAAAAGACGGAACTTCGATATAATACTGAGTGGATGGATAAGATGACATCCACGGATATGATCAAGCTAACCAGTCAGTACACTGTGGCGCGTATGTTAGAGCGCGATGACTTCAATAAGAGGTATAAAAGTCAACAGGCCATCAGTATTCATGAATTTCTGTATCCACTTGTTCAGGGCTACGATTCTGTGGCTTTGGAAGCTGATGTAGAATTAGGTGGGACGGATCAAAAATTTAACCTTTTAGTTGGAAGAGAGTTACAGAAAGATGCGGGGCAAGCTCCACAATGTATTGTAACAGTTCCTATTTTAGAAGGTCTCGATGGTGTTAAAAAGATGTCTAAGTCTTTGGATAATTACATTGGTGTGGATGAATCTCCACGTGAAATGTTTGGCAAGACCATGCGAGTTTCAGATGAGCTGATGATAAGATATTATACTTTGCTTACTGACAAATCTATTTCCGAGATTGAACAACTGGAAAGTGATATCGCCAGTGGCAAGGTTCATCCAAGAACAGCCAAGGTGGAATTAGCTAAGTTTTTCATTGAAAGATTTCATTCTAAACAGGCTGCCGAGGATGCGGAAAAAGAATTTGACAGAATCTTTGTAAATAAAGGTCTTCCCGATGAAATACCAGAGCATAATTTGGCGGCGCAGACGGAGCTGTGGGTTTGTAAATTGTTAACAGATACAAAGCTGACTCAATCTAATTCTGAAGCGCGGAGGATGATTCAGTCGAATGCGGTAGAGATGAATGGTGAAAAGATTAAAGATTTTAACTTGAAGCTCGATCTTTCTCTTGGAGATGAACATATTTTTAAAGTAGGCAAAAAGAAGTTTGCCAAAATAGTTGTGAGTAAATGATGAAAGTTAAATTTGTTCCCCTCGAAAAGGAATTTGAAATTAAGCCGCAGGAAACGGTTTTTGATGTGGCTATTCGTAACGGTGTTTATATCAAAACGGTGTGCAATGGTGTGCCGAGTTGTGCCGAGTGCAGAGTGCGAGTGATTGAGGGTGAGCACAATGTTTTGCCTCCGTCACAAAAAGAAAAGATCTTAATTGGAACAGCCCATTTTATCGATCAAAGACGTTTGGCGTGTCAGCTGCATTGTTTCGGTGATATTACTGTGGATTTAACCGAGCAAGTCGAAAAAGAGAAGACTGCTGGTTTAAAGAAGCGATTGAAGTCCGGAGTTGTGGTTGATGAATCCAAGTCTCATGCTCGTAGTGGAAATTTGCTAGATCAGGATGAAGATCTGATTAAAGAAATCGATAAAGAAGTGGGTGATGATGTGTCTTCAGACGATGCACTTTCAGCTTCTGAAATTGAAAAGCTAAAAGCGGAAACCACCGAAGAAGATTTAAGGCCCATGCGTCGAAGAGGTCGTAATCATAAAGGACGCGATAGCCGAAATCGTGGTGGAAATAAAAACCGTCAAGGTGGCGGTGGCAATAGGAACCGCAACAACGATCAAAGAAGAGCTAAATCAGACGGTGATGGTGGTAATAGAAACCGCAATAACGACCAAAGAAAAGCTAAGTCTGACGGCGGTGGGCAAAAGTCGGAAAGTGGATCCGGTGACAAAAATCAAGGGCCGAAAAAACGCAACCGCAACAGAAATCGGAACCGAAATCGAAATAAGCCTAAACAAGATAGTTAAAATAGGTGAGTCGTTCGGCATTTGCAGGCTTTGCCTGCTCGCCTCGCTTTGCTCTTCGAAGGCAACACCTCTAGCACCTTTTAGACAGCGAAGCTTGAACCGCACCCACAATTTTTGGTGGCATTAGGGTTGTTGAAAATAAACCCTTTTCCGTTGAGCCCACCTTCGTAATCCAGTTCCATTCCCATTAGATAGAGAATGCTTTGGGTGTCGATGACAACTTTTTCACCATGCATCTCTACAGACTTATCGTTGTCTGCAAGAGTTTGGTCAAAAGCAAGTTTATAGGAAAAGCCCGAGCAGCCCCCTCTCTTAACGCTCACTCTTAAGAATGCTTCAGAGGGCTGGCCTTCTTCAGAACGAAGTGCCGTTATTTTTTTTGCTGCAGTTTCACTAATTTTAATCATCATGGCCTCACTAGAACTACCTTATTATAACACATAGGAAAACAGGAAATCCAGAGTTTGCAAGGTATTCTCATTAGAGAGTCATATTAAGTATTTGGCTCTAAGTGTTTAATATTACTATGCATTTTAATTATTTTCTGAAGAGCTAAGTCTAGGTCAGACTGTTGAGTAAAACGACCTAAGCCAATTCGAATAGTGGCTAGTGCAAGTTCATCGCTCAATCCTATACTTTTAAGAACGTAACTGGGCGCACTAGCGTTAGAACTACAGGCTGAACTGGAGCTAATAGCTAAGCCAGATAAGCCCAAAGCAAAGTCCTCAGGGTGAACACGACTAAAGGAAAAGCTAATGTTATTATATAACCTTTCTGTGGGGTGCCCATTGAGTTGCGCTCCTGGGCAATGAGCTAGAACCTCTTTAATCAAATGAGATTGCATAGATTTAATACGTTCTTTTTCTTGAGATCCTTCATTTTGTAAAATCTGGCAAGCCATTCCAAGGCCAACAATTCCTGGAACGTTGAGTGTCCCAGGACGGATACCTCGCTCTTGAGATCCTCCTACTGTGAAAGGAGTGATTTTAATTTCAGGGTCTTTTCTTTTTATGTAAAGAGCGCCGATTCCTTTGGGTCCATATATTTTATGGGCTGAAAGAGAAAGCAAGTCGATACCCATTTCTTTCACATTAAGACCTACTTTTCCCACAGCTTGGGCCGCATCTGTATGGAATGGGATCCCTTTTTCCTGGCAGATCTGAGAAATCTCTTCGATGGGATTAATGGTTCCAATCTCATTGTTGGCCCACATGATACTAATCAATTTAGTGTTGGGGCGAATGGCTGCTCGAACTTGCTCAGCAGAGATGCGTCCTAAACTATCGGGATCAAGAAAGGTGACTTCGCAGCCCCACTCTTTTAATCTCTCGCCGACCTCGAAAACGGCTTTGTGTTCAATGGCACTGGTAATGAAATGGGGCACTTCTTCAGTTATTTTGGTGGGGCAAAGAAAATTAAAAAGATATCCAAGAATGGCTAAATTATTACTTTCCGTAGCACCACTAGTGAATATGATTTCATCAGAATCAGCTCCAATGAGTTGCGCGACTTGTTCTCGGGCGATTTTTACTGCCTTCTTTGCATTCCAACCATAGGCATGACTGGAGCTAGAAGCATTTCCAAACTGCTCGTTAAAATAAGGTTGCATGACCTCGGTGACTCGGGGGTCGATGGGCGTAGTTGCATTGTTGTCTAAGTAGACTGGCATTTTCATTGAGAAAATGATCCTTATTTACCTGGTTAATGGCCCATTTACGCATTTGTTATTGGAAAGGTCAACTCGGCTGATCCGGTCAATAAAAGCGGGGAAGCAAGGCATCAGCAAATGTGTTTAAGTGCTTGAAATAAGGGCTTAATGTGTCTGTTTAGTGTGGGATTTTGAGTAAATCAGCTTGCTCCACCATACACATTAAGGCAAATTGTAAAACCTCTAATGACAAAGGATGATGGTAATGTCGGACTGGAATAACCTAGATCTATTCAATCCCACAGAAGAGCATAAAATGCTTCGGCAGATGGTACGTGAATTCACTCAAAGTGAAGTTGAGCCCCAGGCGGAAAGCTTTGATCGTAAAGAAGAGTTTAATCTAGAGCTCTTTAAAAAATTGGGAGAGATTGGGCTGCTGGGAATTACCGTATCCGATGAATTCGGTGGTGCAGGAATGGATGCCATGGCCGCAGTTATTGCCCACGAAGAGTTGTCTGTTTCTGATCCTGGGTTTTGCCTCGCCTATTTGGCTCACTCCATGCTTTGTGTAAATAATTTGGCCGTCAATGGTTCTCAGGAGCAAAAACAAAAGTACCTTCCAGGTTTGTGCAGTGGGGAGCTCGTTGGTTGTATGGCTATGAGTGAGCCTCATGTGGGCACCGATGTGATGGGAATGAAAACCAAAGCGGAAAAGAAAGATGGTGGGTACAACATCAATGGCCAAAAAATGTGGATCACCAATGGTGTGGTCGACGAAAAAGGCACTAAAGCAGATCTGGTTTGGCTCTACGCAGTGACTGGAGTGGATGAGAAGGGCCGGTCACAGTTATCCACATTCCTTGTGGATAAATCCTGTGATGGCTATAGCGTAGGGCAGAAAATTCAAGATAAGACGGGAATGCGTGGATCAAACACGGCAGAGCTTGTTTTTGAAAATGCATTTGTAGAAGAAAATGCTCTTGTCGGTAGTGAAGGTTCGAGCATGCATCATATGATGCGCAACTTGGAAATTGAGCGACTGACTTTGGCTGCCATGAGTTTGGGAATTGCCCGTCGTAGTATTGAAGTGATGATCAAATATGCCAACGAGCGTGAAGCCTTTGGCAAGCCCATCAGTGTATACGGACAAATACAAAAGTATATTAGTGACAGCTATGCTCAGTATATGGCGAGCAAATGTTACGTTTATGAGGTGGCCCGCAAATTGGATTTGAACAAGGGTGGAAACCGAGTGGATTCCGATGGTGTGAAATTGGTGGCTACAACTATGGGTAAGCAGGTGGCAGATAACGCCATTCAAGTTCTTGGCGGCTATGGTTATGTCGGAGAGTACGTGGTTGAGCGACTTTGGAGAGATGCCAAACTGCTTGAGATCGGTGGGGGAACCTTGGAGTCTCATCAGAAAAACATCACGAAAGATTTAAGTCGAAACCCTGAAATGGTTCGGTAAATTAGCTTTCTAAAATAGAAATGGCGTCCAACAATAGCTTCTCCACTTTTGCATAGTTATCGAGATTGTTGTGCTTTTCATAACCTACTAAGAGAATTTGAGCCTTTTCTTTCATGGTTACTGCGACTTTTTGTCTGAGGTCTAAATCCAGCTTTTCAGACTTTAAGAAAGGGTGAAGGGCTAAAAGTCTCCAGTAATCCATAGCAAAAAACTTTTGAGAGAGTTGGTCTTCATGACCACCATATTTTTTAATTATGGGATCCTCTATGAAGCCCACTCTATTTTCGGAACAAACCTTTAGCCATAAATCATAGTCTTCGCAAACGGGGAAGTCCTCTCGAAATCCGCCAAGGTTTTTAAACAGATCGCTTTGAATCATTGTAGCAGAAGGACTAATGCAGCAAAGAGGTAGGCATTGAGCAAAAATGGATCCTCCAGATTTTTTATGCTTTTTCATGGGGTTGACCCGCCGACCATTGCGAATCCAAATTTCCTCGCCGTGAATGAGAGGTTCATTGGGGGAAGACTCCAAATATTGTATCTGTTTAAAGGTTTTCTCAGGTAACCATTCGTCATCACTATCCAGAAATGCCAACCAATCACCCGAGGCCTCTCTTGCTGCCAAATTTCTGGCCGCAGAAACCCCCCGGTTTTCACTGGTGATCACTCTAAAAAACCGGGTACTAGGGAATCGGCTGTGATTTTTTTCTTCAAAGTCGGCTAAAGTCTGCAGAGTGTTGTCCGTTGACCCATCATCAACCACGATAAGCTCGTCTACCGGGTGGGTTTGGTCTAGAACGGAATGAAGTGCTCTAGGAAGGAATCTGGATCGATTGTAGGTGGGGATGATTGCGGTGATTTTGTAATTCATGAACCTATTTTCCTCTAAAAAAAGGGTAAAACCATTCAAAAACCTTGAAATCACTCTTTTTTTACGTCAATTTGGGCTCTTGTGTCAAATCAATGAAGTTGAGTGGTAGACCTGTAAAAAGGGAGTGGATTCGTTGTTTTTTGAAGGTTCTGAGAAAAAAATTGAACTGGTATTCCAGGGGCAAAACCTTATGGAATTGGGAGAGGCATTTTGGAAGCAAGTTGTAGCTTGTTCTAACGCTCAAATATTATCTTCGATTAAAAACACTGACTGTCATGCTTATCTCCTATCTGAATCCAGTTTATTTGTGTGGAAAGATCGCTTTGTTATGATCACATGCGGTGAAACCACGTTGGCTAAGGCCGTAACCTTCTTCATTGAGAAAATGGGGAAAGAGGGCGTAGCATTTTTGATCTATGAGAGAAAAAATGAATATCGACCTGAAAACCAAAGGTCGTCGTTTGAGGATGATGTTAAAGAGATCAATCGATTCTTACCAGGTAGTGCCTATCAATTTGGGCAAGAGTCTGGGCATCACTTATATCTTTTCCATTTAGAACAGCCATATCACCCTCCAACGGATGATGTGACCCTAGAGATTTTAATGTACGGTCTTGATGGTAATAGTCTTGTGGCCTTTGGAGGTGAATGTAAAAGTCGCCAGCAGGCCAGAGAACTGACACAGGTGGACCAAATATTTGATGGTTTTGAAGTGGACGATTACTTGTTTGATCCCTGTGGATATTCATTGAATGCCATACGAGGAAGTGAATACTATACGATTCACGTGACTCCTCAGGAAGAGGGCGCGTATGTGAGCTTTGAAACCAATGTGCGTATTGATCACAACTATCTGCCCACACTTAAAAGAGTCATCGAGACATTTCAACCGGAGTCTTTTGATGTGATTGTATTTAGAACTCAGCAGCAGGAGTTTTTAGAAGTTCCCGGGTACTCCTTAAACTCGGCTGTAAAGCATGAGGCTATTGCTGGGTATCATGTCAATCATTGTGAATTTGTAAGCCAAGATGTGGATCCACAAAAAATATATAAATCTAATTCTGCAATTTCCCTGGAGTTAAAAAGTGAGTAGAGAGTTTACCCCTGATTTTAATGTGAAAGCTAACAATTGGATTGAAGAAATTCATGAGGGCATTCTTGGAATGCGCTATCGTGTTCGTGATGTTCTTTTCTCTGGGAAAAGTGAATATCAGTCCGTAGATGTTGTTGATACGGTTGGGCATGGCAAAATGTTGTTTAACGATGGGTTAGCAATGGTGTCTGAGCGGGACGAGTTTGTCTATCATGAGATGATTTCCCATGTACCTCTTTTTGTTCATCCAAATCCAAAGAAGGTATTAGTTATTGGTGGTGGCGATGGCGGTACTGCCAGAGAAGTTCTGCGTCACTCTAGTGTAGAAAAATGTGTGATGGTTGAGATAGATGAGATGGTGGTTAATGCCTGTAAAGAACATATTCCAGTAACATCTAGTGTCTTCAGTAACCCGAAATTGGATTTGAAAATTGAAGATGGTGTAAAGTTTGTAGAAACAACTCAAGAAAAGTTTGATGTTGTCATCGTAGACTCTACCGATCCAATTGGTCCCGCTCAGCCACTTTTTAGCAAAGAGTTTTATGGGAATGTGAAGAAAATTTTAAATACAGATGGGATTGTCGTCTCACAGGCAGAGTCACCATACTATAATGTTGTTCAACAAAATTCATTAATGGAAATTTTGAAGTCACAGTATGAAATAGTTCAACTCTATAATTTTACAAATCTGACATATCCGGGAGGATTGTGGTCATTCTCTTTTGCTTCAAATACTTTACATCCAGTGAATGATTATAGCGAATCGAGGGTTGAAAGCTCTGGATTGGATTTTGACTACTACAACAAAGAGTTACATAAGGCTTGTTTCTGCCTTCCGAGTTTTCAAAAGAAGAGAAATTTAACCAAGTAGTTAGAATAAGTGGATTCCTACTCCTTAGAAGGTGCCGTTTTCTAAGGGAGGGTTAAATAGCTGTTCCTAGTCGTTCTTCCGTATTGAAGTCGTAGATTTTGCCACTTTTATAGTAGATGAGTTCAGCAAACTCATACGATGGAACTACATATTGAATGTATAGGTTCCAAAAACTTTCTGGATCAGAATTGAGCATTTCATTATATTTAGATTTTTTGTGGCTGGCGGGTCTTCGCACGGATCTAAATCTCATTTCCGCTTGAAGTACGCTTTTTAATTCTTGGTGTTTTCTCCAGTAGAGAAGAGTCAGTTTTTTCTTTACGTTATCGCGTCTCAATACTTTGTTCTTTTTTCCTTTCGGCGCGATCTGTATTTGGTAATGCAGGTCTTTGACCCATTCTTCACTGGGATAATCTATTGTTTGGAAAAAGTCTCTTAACTGTTTTCCAGTCAAATTAACTTGTTCCCCTTTATTAAAGTTGCTTTTGCAAAAACTGGGGTTGTATTGACTACCACTTAAATAAGGAGTGCAAATGGGTACTACTCCATTGCAGTAGTTAACATTCTCGGAGTAGGAGGCCATCGCCATTTGACATTCTGAGCGCAATAGGTGGATACGTTTTCCCTTCGGGTTATCAAGACTCTTCCAGGCACTTTTTCTATGAATTTTTTCGCATATGAATGGATTTCCTGTGAATTTAACTAGAGCTAAATAGGTATATTCCATTTCATGTGGAGCTGTAATAGCTTCGATCTCGAAGCCATCACATTTCGGGTCTTTGTGATGAAGTGCACTCAGTCGATCTTTGAGTACCTCTGATAAGGTCGCCATAAAATTGGCGTGAGCGGGCATAGCGGCAACCACAAAGTACACAAAAACTATTGATTTCAGATAGATACCCATACTGACACTATCGGCAAGGGTTCGTACCAAATTGAGCGTTTCATTATGAATTGACTCATTTTTTATAAAATCATTTTAACAATTTCCTCATAATACCGAAAAGAATTTGTAGACTAACATCTAGCAAGGTAGCAAATGAGTATATTCAATCGGTTAGGAATCATAGGTCTCACATTAGCAATGTCCAACCAAGTTTATGAACATTCCTCTAATTTGGACAAGCTTAATGTAGTGGATAAGTCTATCTACGAATCAGGAATTCATTTGTACAATCAAGGTTGTGGAAATCTTGAAGACGGTGAATTAACAAATAAATCAAAGTGTATTTTATCTCTCACTCGACTTAAGCAAGTTGTTAAAAAACATCCTTATCTTGTGGATGCTCAGATGCGCCTTGCTGAAATTTTCTATTATCAACCTTCCCAGATCCAATGGGGAGAGGACTCCATCGCTGTACGTGATGAAAACTTGAAAATCGGATTTAAACATCTTCAAAAGGCTTTGGAGTATGATCGGTGGAACTCTAAAGGTTTACAATTGTTAGAGTTGTACAAAGTCACTCACAGAGCTTCACAAACCGCTGATAGTAAAGCTCCTCGGAAAGAAGCTTTCTAAAATAGCACATCTTTTTCGTGGTAAAATCTCTGGGTCTCCAGGAGAGCAGGGCCGAATCCCGGCGCTGTAGTCTTCAATAATTTTACAATATTAGAAGTTTATTCTGCAGAAGATATGGACCGAGACAGTGAATCAGCAGTGCCTCCGTGGGACTGTTGGAGGAAGGCCGTTAATTCGGAGTCTTCATTGATTTTTGCAAAGTCGATAGCATTGTATCCACCCGAATTCTTAACATTCGGATCTGCTTGATGCATAAGTAGTAGCTTTACAATTTTCACATGACCATTGAGCGCTGCTCCCATTAATGCCGTATCCTTATTGTGATCTTGAGCATCTGCAGCCATTCCCATATTCAGATATCTTACAACGGTTTTATACTCGCCCTGTTCGGCAGCATATACAAAATTGGCAACATGTAAGAGGTTAAATGACTGGCCATCTTTAGAGGTTTGATTTTCAATAATTGGATAATTGTCAAAAGGCCCCTCAGTGGTGGGCTGATAGACAATAGCTGTTAGAATCGCAATGCTGAAAACAAATAAGGTCCCAAAGATATAGTCGGAAGCTCGGCGTACAGACAATTTTCCCCCAATTGGTAATGGGGGTCTGGCATTTGAGCAGAAACCATTTGTCGCCAAACCCTCACATAGACTATCGGCGGAATTTCAACTGGACTTGAGGTTTTAAGAAAATACCAGGGGAAGAGTGATTTGATATTTTTCAGTATTTTCAGGCAGTTTAAATGACATCAAAGCCTGTTTCAGCGACTCGAACTCTGGTTGGGAGTCAGGGTCAGAAACGATCACTGTATTAGTGACTTCATTGACTGAAGTTACTAGTCCTTCAGTGGAAACTTCCATCTTATAGCTACATGTTCCTGTACCAATTTGAGACGAAGAAAGTTTATCCAATAATGGGCCCAATTGATGATTCAGCGGGTCCGTGAGTTCGTCGATATTTTGATAGCCCTTTACGAAGGGGTTAGGCTCCGTAAACCATCCATGTATTACAAGTCGACCTTTTGTAGGGTCTTGGGTTCCATGGACAGGTTCCACACGATGTGGAAAACGGGGATCAAAAAGAGTCAGCTGGTTAAAAGGCGAGTCTATATAGGTACAAATGTCTTCTCTTTCCAAGCCTATGCTCGGGTCAAAATACTCCCAATAGTTGAGTGTATTAGGGTTGAGGATCTGAGTTTTACCACCTCGATAGGTAATATCATTTGGCGACAGGGAGAATACAAATGCCCATGGGCCGTGGGGTACGTCGGCATGCCAGTTTTGGAAGTCACCTTCGGTGTAATAGCTCAACCAAGGAGGGGAAATGTTGCTACATCCTAAATTCTCTTGGCCCCATTGAATCAAAAAGCTTTGAAAATCCAAATACATCTGTTCTGGAAAGTAATGATAAGAAGGGGTTCTGGTAAAGGCATATTGGTCTTCAACAAACCATTTGTCCCAGACAAAGCGCATTTCGTGGGCTTCTCTTGGGTTGGCAAATTGCTGGTCAAAAAAACCACGCAATTCCTCTGCTTTGTCGTAGAAATTACTCTCAATGATTATATGTGATCCCATTCTTTGGGTTTACAGACTTCAGAGGTTTGTGTCAGTATTAAATTCATGCATTTGACTTTAAACTACCGTCCCTTTGTAAAAAAAATATTTTGGTATGTGTTGTTCGGTCTAGTTCTATCTGAATTAGTTATAATTCGGTGGAATTATGAGGCTCTAAAGGATGCGGACTGGCTGACCGCACTTTTCAAGATTTTATTGGCATCCGGGGTGATCATTTCATTGTTTTATCGGTTATTGGTTTATGTAAGGCCAAGAGTGTTTTCTCGCTATGAGGTCTTTGATCAACATGTTGATATTATTAATGGGAAAAAGGTAAAGAAAATGGAGTTCAATCAAATACAAAGAATTCGGTTTTCTTGGACATCTCCTCGGTTTTTTGGTGGTTTTACGGTCTATCTTAAGTCCGGTCAGAAGTTCGTATTCTCTTCGATTTTGGAGCGATCAGAGCAGGTTCTCGTGAGAATTGATCGGAGTCGGCCAGATCTTATAGATGAAGGTCTTTTTAAGAAATACATGAATTTTTCTGAATGGACACCCCATGCATGGGATCGTATTCGATTGCGAATTCAGCAGGTTCCCATGCTGATCATCAAGATTTTTGCACTCCCTCTGGTGACCGCTTTTGCCTATAGCTATCGGCAAACCGGAGCCCTCTGGGGAGATGAATCCATTTCATTTTGGTGGGTTCTATTGGGTTGTTTCGTGCTAAATTTGGTTATCACAATTGGTTTGAATAATTTGGAAGAGTCCATTGTTTCACGACTCTTTTTCAAAGAAAAAAAGCGAAAGCAAGATGTGGAAACTAAGCTTTTTATGCTTTTTACAGGTATTCATTTTTTTGTATTTATGCTGCTGACTTATTTGGTGTCTGTTTACTGAATTTACCTTCAAAATGTGTCAAATTGAGCCGTAGGGTTCAGTTTTTTGGTCAAAAGGGGTTAGAGTCCTGATGGATAATGAGAATGGATTTCAGATGGACCCTGTTTTCTTTTTAAGGGTATGACAAAGTTGTGACAATACCAAGTCCACTCTGGTGTAATCTAGAGCCATGGTAAGAGACCTTAAAGTTCTACATTGCAATCAAAAGAGCCTGGGTGATCTGGATCATCCTTGGTTCAATTGGAAGACCTGTTTGCGCCAGATTGCGATCGGTCACGCAGATTGGAATTCACCGGCTATGACGGAGAGTCTGCAGGTCTATTCTGGTAATGAAGCTTATAGGTTTCTTATAGAAGTTGGGTGTGGTTTGCATTCGCCGATGGTAGGTGAGACAGAAGTTTTTGGTCAGTTCCGCAAGTTATTGACCGAGGTTCAGAGCAGCGAAAATCACTCCCATGAGTGGTTGGCTCAGTTACTTGATAAGGCTCGTTTGGAAATTAAGAAAATCAGAACCCAACATCTCGTTGGCTTAGGCAGTCAAAGCTATGGAAGCCTGATCCGGAAAAAGACAAAGTCTTTTAAAGGAGTGAGCTTCGTTGGTTCAGGTCACCTTACTGTTGAAATTTTACCTTGGCTTGCCAAGCACCCTGGTGGTGTAAATATTTATGTTCGCGATATTGAAAAATACCAGGAGTTATCCAAAAATTTTGGTTTTGCTCGTTGGTTAAAGTTAGATGATCCAGAGCATCTCGCTGAGATGAAGGACAGTTTAGTTGTTTGTGCCCCTCTAGAGTCAGAAAAGATACAAAGTTTGATCGATGCCTCTGGGCAAAATGTTCAGAAAGTTTTTGATTTGAGGGGAGAGTCGAAAACGGACCCTCTATCCGATCGACAACCCGTAGAGGATTTGGAACAACTATTTTCTCAGATTGCTAGGAATCGACAAATTGTAGAAGAAAAGGTATCTGCGGCGAAGGCCGATATTATAGAGATTGCTAGAAAATTTTAAGTCATTGAGTGACCCGCTGAAGGGGTCATAATAGTATCTCCCCATGAATATTAAAATTGCAGCCAGACAGAGCGACCTTGCTCGAATACAAGCTTACGCCGTCGGAGACGCGCTAAAATCCAAACACCCTCATTTGAATGTGGACTATTTGTTTTCAAAATCCGCTGGAGATAAAGACCAAGAGTCTCTTTTGCGTTCAATGGGGGATAAAGGCGTTTTTACGAATGATTTTTACGAAGGACTTTGTTCCGGAGAGTTTGATATGGTGGTGCATTCCTGGAAAGATATGCCCACAGAATCACGTGAAAAAACCAGTGTGGCTTGCACGATGAAAAGAGAAGATCCAAGAGATATTCTACTTTTCAAGAAAAGCCATTTACGGAGATTTCGAGGGAACCAGGGTGGTGACGAAGTGACTGTTTTAACTTCGAGTCCTCGTAGAGAGCATAATATAAAAGGATTTATACAGAGCTATTTCCCGTTGGTGGTAGAAGACGTTCTAGTAGAGCCAATTCGTGGAAATATTCAAACTCGCGTTGATAAATTTCTAAAAAGTAATGCTGACGGGATGATGATTGCAAAAGCGGCTCTGGACCGGTTGATGAACAGCAAAAGGCCAGAATTCGAATCTTCCCGAGCATCAATGAAAAAAGCATTAGAGAGTTGCCACTTTATGGTTTTGCCATTGAATGAAAATCCGGGTGCTGCCGCACAAGGTGCATTGGCTGTGGAAATTGCATCTCAAAGGGCCGACCTAAAAGATTTGCTTCAAGCTATTCATCACGAGAGACATTTTGCTTGTGTGCTGGAAGAAAGAAAAATCCTCGCTTCTTATGGTGGTGGTTGCCATCAAAAAATTGGTGTTACGGTAGTGCCACACGAGCAAGGAGAGGTTGTATTTCAAAAAGGAATTTCAGATTCCGGAGTGGTTTTGGATGGAGTAGAACAAAAAAATTCTAAACTCGACGAGATGAAAGTTCCAAAAAAACTGACTGAGATTTTTCCGTTAGATACCGACAACAACTTATTTTTTGATAGAAGTGAATTACCGATATCTATTGATGAACTTGCAATGATTGAGAGTGAAGAAACTGGCTTATATGTAGCTCGAGCCAATGGTCTACCAGAGGATTTTAGATACAATGACCAGCAATGTGTTTGGGCCAGTGGTGTCGAAACTTGGAAAAAGCTAGCTCAGAAGGGAATCTGGGTGAATGGGTGCGATGACGGACTCGGCTCGAGAAGGCTGCCAGCGGTGGATTATTTCTATGAGAAGAAGCTCAAATGGATGAAGCTCACACATAATCAATCTTTCAATGCGGGGCCATTTAAATTATTTTATACCTATCAATTGGTACCTAAGGCTGAAACGCCAAATCTGGCCAATAAGAAGTATTTCTATTGGATGAGTGGCACGCAATTTAAGCTAGCCTATGAGAATTATCCTCACATTGTAGATGGCTATCATTTTTGTGGAACGGGCATTACCTACCAGGAGATTAAAAGTATTTTATCTGGTCGAGGGACTGTAATTCAGTTTTATAGTTTTAAGAATTGGAAACAATGGATGTTCAATCTATTAGGAGTTGAAGAGATATGAATAGTACTGAGTTATTTGATCGGTCTAAAAAGTTGAGTCCGGGCGGAGTGCATAGTCCCGTGAGAGCCTTTAAATCTGTAGGTGGTAAACCTCTTTTTTTTGACAGAGCTGAAGGTCCCTATATTTATTCCGTTGAAGGGAAACGATTTATTGATTTTTGTCTTAGTTTTGGTCCAAACATACTTGGGCATAGAGATCCAGATGTTGCTCGTGTAGTCGCTGCAGTTAGCGAAAAGGCGTGGAGTTTGGGGACTTGCGAACCCTATTCCTTAGAGCTTGCCGAGTTTATTAAAGAAGAAGTTCCCTTCGTTGATAAATTGAGATTTGTTTGCTCTGGTACAGAGGCGGTTATGAGTGCACTTCGTGTAGCAAGAGGAACCGTCGGCAGAGATAAGGTCGTAAAATTCAATGGAATGTATCATGGCCATGTAGATGGAATGTTAGTTAAAGCGGGGAGTGGACTTGCCGGACAAGGGGCTAGCGATAGTGCGGGCGTGTCTGCAAATGTGGCTTCTGAAACTTTAGTATCCGAGCTGGACGACGAGTCCTTAGTTGACGAACTTTTTAAAAATCACGGGGATGAAATTGCAGCTGTTATCATTGAACCTCTTCCGGCGAATTATGGGTTGTTGATTCAGAGAAAAGAATATTTAGAACATGTGATTAAGGTCAGTCGTGATCATGGTAGCTTAGTTATATTTGATGAGGTGATCTCAGGATTCCGAATTGGAATGCAAGGAATGGCTGGTGATTTTACCGACAAGCCGGACTTGGTGACCTACGGCAAAGTGATGGGCGGTGGGTTTCCAGTGGGCTGTTATGCGGGCTCTAATGAGTGTATGGATAATGTGGCACCTTCGGGGTCCGTTTACCAAGCTGGAACTTTAGCGGCCAATCCAATGGGAATGGCAGCAGGTCTAGCCACGCTAAAAAAAGTGAAAGAAGAAAATGTTCATGAGGTCCTGAGAGATCGTACTCAAAGGTTTGCAAAAGGATTGAATGATAGGTTTGATAAAAGTGATGTTCCTTTTCAAGTGTCCTATAAAGAGTCTTTATTTTGGATTCATGGGCGAACAGATGGACCTATTCGATCTTTAAAGGATTTCCCTGATGGGCAAGCAGAGAATTTCATGAAACTCTTCCATGGCTGCTTAGATAGAGGGTTGTATTTAGCTCCAAGTGCTTTTGAAGTGGGATTTATGTCATTCGCACATACCGATGAAATTCTAGAAGAAGCCAGTCAGATCATTTTCGATTCGGCCATGGAAGCCAGGGGATAATCGTGTTTCAAAGGTCACCAAAGCTTAAATATGTTTTTGCTTTTTCTTGGTTAGCCTTGACCATGGGGATCGCCATTTGGTGGGTTTTTGTATTGCACAATATTATAGTTCGACTTGAAGCTGGAGTGATTGACTGGTCAGAGTATTTGCCAAAACTGAAAAATATGGTGTTTTGGGAAGGTCTAAGTCTTGTCGTGCTGATTTTAATTGGAGCTGTTCCTCTGCTTTTTTTGATATACAGAGAAGAAGCCAACATAGATCGAATTCGAAAATTTTTCCTAGCATTTTCTCATGATTTGAAAACAAGTATGGCGAGTCTCAAGTTACAGGCTGAGGTTTTACAGGAAAGTATCGCAGATAAATCGATCAATGAATCCAATGTAAAATCGGTTGTAGATCGATTGCTTGGCGACACAGAGCGCCTCCATCTACAACTAGAGAATTCTCTTTACTTAGCTCGTTCTGATTCTTCAAAATTATTCATTCAAAAAGTGTCTTTAAGTGATGTCATTGAGTCGATGAGATTGAGTTGGCCAGATGTAATTGTCCATGTACATGGTAAGATGGGAAGCCTACAGACCGACCGACAGGCCCTAGAAGGTGTGTTGAATAACATATTTCATAATAGTCTGAATCATGGACAGGCCAGTGAAATGCACATTAGCATCACAGAGAATGATGATTTAGTAGAGATAGATTTTGTGGATAATGGTCTGGGGTTCAAGGGTGATTTCAGTATCCTCACCCAGCCTTTTACACACTATAATCCAAGCTCTGGTTCTGGTATGGGGCTATACATATCCCACGCAATTATTGGTTCGTTGAACGGTAGCTTTTCAATATGTCCCGAACTAGTACAAGGCAGTGGTTTTGCCGTTAGGGTCTCCTTGCCAAAAGGGGTGTCATGATTCGTAAGCTATTAATGTTAGAAGATGACAGAACTTTAGGCACCACCTTAAAAGAGAGACTTGAAAAGGAAGGGTATGAAGTTCATTGGAGAGAGAAAGCCCAAGAAGGTATTCAGCTCATAGAAAGATTTTCTTTTGATCTAGTCATTTTAGATTTGGGATTGCCAGATGGTTCGGGATTTGAGGTCGCTCGAGAGGTAAAAGCTAAAACAGCTTGTCCCTTTTTGTTTGTCACCGCACAATCCGATGCAGAAACAAGGTTACAGGCCTATGAGTTGGGGGCTGAGGAATATATTCCTAAACCATTTCATTTAAAGGAATTCTTAATTCGGGTAAAGCATGTATTGGACAATCATGTACCAAGGCAGATCATGAATTTTGGAGATTTCTCTATTGATGGTTCAAACTTATCAATCACCCACACCGGAGAGCCACCAGTGAGTTTACAGCTCAAAGATTTTAAAATTCTTCAGCTTTTAGTGTCTAAGAAGAAGCAAGTGGTGAGCAGGGATGAGATATTGGATGTGGTTTGGGGTAGAGAGCAGTATCCCAGTCAAAGAACGGTGGATAATTGTGTCGTTCGATTACGACAAGCATTGAAAGATGAAAAAGGTGAAATTATTAAATCCATTCGGGGAGTAGGTTACCAATGGGAACGATAGGAGTAGGAAATGTCTAATCAAAAATTTCAAAATGCACTTGAAAGAGTTCCACAGGCAGTCCCGCCGATTTGGTTTATGCGTCAAGCGGGAAGATATCATGATCACTATCAAAAGATGAAAGAAAAGAATACATTTGTAGAGTTGTGTAAGCAGCCAGAATTAGCTGCTGAAGTGGCACTTGGCCCCATAGAGGAATTTGATTTCGACGTGTCTATTTTATTTAGTGACTTGCTTTTTCCTCTGGAAGCTCTTGGGATTGGCTTGGAATATAAGCCTGGTCCCGTTCTTGATCGAAAGCTGGATCGTGAAAACATTAAAAATCTGAAGCCAGTGGATGAAGCCATTGAAGCGTTGCGGTTTCAAAAGTTGGCCGTGGAAGCCACTCGTGAGCGGCTTCCTAATGACAAAAGCTTAATAGGATTTGTAGGTGGACCTTGGACGCTTTTTACCTACGCCGTTGAAGGTTCCCATAAAGCTTTAATGACGGATGTTAAATGTGATTTTAATCTTTACGAAGCTTTTTGCGAAAAATTAGTACCTCTTTTAATACAAAACATTCAGTTGCAATTTGATGGTGGAGCTGAAGTGGTAATGGTTTTTGATACTGCTGGTGGGGAAACCTCTCCTTTTGTTTATCAAAAGTATCTTGCTCCTATGTTGAACAAACTATTTGAAGCCTTCCCCAATCGGTTAGGATATTACACTCAGAAAGTGACTGACGATCATTTAAGCTTTCATTGGAATCATAAAAACACCGCCGGAATGGGGTACGACCATCGCTGGGATATTAGAAGGGCCTTGCAAATACAATCCCATGGATTTGTTCAAGGTAATTTTGACCAGACGATGTTGTTTGCAGATAAAGATACTTTTGCCGGTTATTTAGAGGACTATCTATCGCCGCTAAAAGATCTCACTGATGAACAGCGTGCCGGATGGGTTTGTGGACTGGGTCATGGTGTGTTGCCTAAGACCCCTCAATATAATGTAAAGTATTTTGTGAATAGAGTGCGCGAGGTATTTGGTGAATAAGAAAGCCATAATTTTTATAAATTTAGGTACACCTAATTCACCTGAAGTGGGAGATGTAAGAGCGTATCTTAGAGAGTTTTTAAGCGACCCATTGGTTATAGATATCAATGCGACACTTCGTTGGATGTTAGTTAACTTTATTATTGCTCCGTTTAGAAGTCGTAAGTCCTCCCAGGCGTATAAGAAAGTTTGGACCGAGGAAGGGTCTCCACTTCTTGTTTACAGTGAAAAGTTTGTGGATAAAATAAATTTGCATTTACAGGGAACAAATACCCAAGCTTTTCTCTGTATGCGATATGGAAAACCTTCGATGGAAGAGGTATTTAAGGAAGTCGGTGAGGGTGGTTTTGATCAAGTGACGCTGTTTCCATTATATCCACAGTATGCATTGTCGAGCACTCAAACGGTGATGAATAAAGCTAGATATATGCTACATTTGCTTAAAACGGACAATGTGGATTGGGTACAGCCATTTTTTGATCAGCCCTATTTTATCAAGCCACTGGCTGAAACCATAAAAAGGGTGGTGCGCGAGGAAGAGCTAGACTATTTGCTCTATAGTTTTCACGGACTTCCTGAGCGTCATATTTCCAAGATTCCTGGCTGTGAGTCTTGCAGTTTTGATGATAGTTGCTGTGTAAAACCTGAAGAACGTTTGACCTATTGTTATCGAGCTCAATGCTTACGCACTATGGATGCACTTCGTAGTGAGAGTGATACGGAAGCTGTGGGTCACAGCATGTCATTTCAGTCCCGTCTGGGCTCCGGCTGGCTAGAACCCTTTACTGATGTGATGTTTTCAGAGATCGCCGACAGTGGAGTTAAGCGCTTAGGGGTGGTTTGTCCTGCATTTGTGGCCGATTGTTTGGAAACTTTAGAAGAAATAGAGATGGAAGGGCATAATCAGTTTGTCGATGCTGGTGGAGACCAATTGGTGCTCGTTCCCTGCCTAAATGATGATGAGTTATGGGTAAAAATGGTGGGAGACGCTATCATCGAAGGGACGTTGGATACTCTAAAAATGCCAGTTTATCAGCCGGCCACTGGACCAATGCAAGAAGTTAAGGCCTAGACATTTTCTAAAACAATGGAAATGCTAGGATTTCAAAGGTAGAATTATTGAATGTCAGAGTATGAATCCTTTAATGAAAAACAATTTATGATTTTGATCGAAGGAGATAAGGATCTCTTTTCTACTCTTTTAGATTTGTTCGAGCAGGATTCACCACATCTTTTGAATAAATTAAAAAAGGCCGTGACTGAGGGCGATGGGAAAACCATTGAACAGGTGGCACATCGTCTGAAGGGGAATCTTAGGAATTTCTATGCCGAAGATGCTGCTAAAATGGCTTTAAAAATCGAAGATGCTGGCAGAGAAAATACCTTATCTCACCTGGATAGAAAAATTGAAGAACTTACTGCTGCAATAAAAAAGGTAACCGTTGAGCTTAGAAACTTTCTCGGAACCCTATAAAATTTAATCTAAAATGTAATTCCACATATCATCCCACGTTTTTTTAATGGCCTCTGTGGATTGATTATACTTAGCGGCTATGTAACCGATGGTGTAATCATAACGATTCCATTCCTGAACAAATAGATCCCAGCTAGACTCAAGTTGTACCTTGCCTGATGATTCATCGATGCATTGGCTGGGTCCTAGGGCAAGAATTTGGTTCCGTCTGAGATTCTGAACATCAATTGACGAAGCATCTAAAGAATAGGGCTCCCACTGGTATCGTAGATCCTTTGTGTTAGTGAAGTGGAAAAAGGCTTTTGAGTTTGAGTCTCCCATAAACACAATTTCCACTTGTCGACAGTTTTCATAGCACTTCAATGCAATTTCGGTGTCTTTTAGAGCTATAGGTTTATTAAATTTCTGGTGGGATCGACTTCTGGTTCGCCGGGGTCGAATTTTATTTTGTGTTTCCTCTGTGGGATAACTGGGTTGAATAAGCCAAAGTTGATCTTCGATATCTTCAGGGATGATTTTGAATAGTGACGAATATCTATAAGTTTCCGAGTTATGTAAGATGTCGAAAACAACTAGAATCTCAACAATGGGGTTTGGTTCTTGGGCTGAATCGCACAAATTGAAAGGGGTTACATTCAAGTCTATAGCGGTGACATGATTTTTAAGTTGCTCTTTTATAACCTCAAAATGGTCTTCGGTAACTTGGGCAGACTTCCAAACTGCAATTTGTCGTAGTTTATTGTAAGTTGAGGGGGCTTGATCCTGTAGATCCTTACTTGTTGGAAGTTCATGAATACCATCTCCTGAATAGAGTTGTTTCCATAAAGGGATAACAGGTGGGCCGATAGAGAGATCGGTATTTCCATTCGGATCTTTTTCCATCACAAGAGTTGGGCTAACCCTATCATTCTCTTCTGGATGTGACTTTTCAGAGCCGTCATCAGTATCGTTCGGCTTCGAAGTAGAATCTACGCGGCTACCTCCGGTCTCTTCTGAAGGATTGGAGCTCTTTGTTGGTTGTGGCTTCAATTTTCCCTCGGAGCAGCCAAAGGAAAGTGCTAGTAGAATGAATAGGGAAAGAAGTTTAATCATCTTCGTGACCTCTTTCTTTAATCTCTTCAATGTTTTCCATCCATTTTTGTTTGAGATTCTCAACAGCGCGATTTAATTTCTCTATGGTTCCTGAATAGGTTTCAATGAGCTGGCTAATGGTTTCAGTAGCAAGGTTAACTACCTCTCTTCTTCGAAACAGTCCATTTTCAATGATGGTGCTAGAGCTAGCGAGAAACTCTCGTTTAATTTCATTGAGTTGTTGCCTGGAAGCCCCTGCTATAGCTGATCGATCGTTTTCAGAAAGATCAAAGGTGTTTCCCTCAAGCCATTGGCTAAAGTCATTTTCTACTTTTTCTATATATGCCTCTGGCAGTACCGAAGGGGTGAGAATGTCTTCAATGGTACATCTACCATTAGTTAAAAACGCACTTCGCAAAGGAAGATCATTTAAATCGAAGAGTTGGTCAGAAGTTGAGGCTATGAGGTTAAGGTCCACATAGGGGACAAGATGATGAATTTCATTTTTATAGAGCAGGCCTTTGAGGTGAGTTGCTCCGGATGGGTGTTTAAATTCGATGATCATAAGTAGATAGGGGCAAAGAGATTCTACGGCTCCAGTTTTAGCATTCACTCTATTCGGTGCGCAAACCCCCATAGCTCCAATCACAGTTGAAGGATAGGGATTCCCGCTGGAATATTGAGGTGGATTCGTAGGAGGTGTTTCGTTTTGAAGATAGAAAAACTGAGGTTTAGTGGCATCATTTAAATTTGGAACTTCGCCTTCATAGAGTTGAATGTCTTTTTCGGGTTGTCCCAAAAAAGCTTGGACTTTGAATTTATAGTTCTTAAGATCATCGGCCTTTTTAGCCGTACAGAGTTCCAATTTATTAAGTGGATTGGCGTTTTCAATGGAACTAGAGGTTCTAACGATCAATGAAATTGATTCTTCTTGATGGGCAGTATCTATTGTCTTAAAGGCACTATTTGTTCTGAATGGACCTGCCCAGTCACCATACTCATTCAGAAAGGCGCTATAGAGGGACTGAAAGATGTTGTGCTCAGTGGTTGTGCCCCAGTCACCAATTTCAATAAACTGTACTTTGATGTCTTCACTAACCACATTATCCGAAGACCATCTTTCCGGCATTTCGGGATAGTAGGGTTTCGAGTCGGAACGTGAAGAGTCCAACTTCGGAGGAGGTTCGAATGAATTGCAGCCCACCACTAACAGGGACCAGAGCATTATCAGCCAAATTCTCATAACCTGTGGTTTATACCGCATTGCCGTTAGCTTTTCTAAAGCCACGAAGACAGTTGAATTAAATATAGTGGTGAAATCAAATACCTTTGATTTGAGAAATATCGAGTGGGCTGTAATATTTGCATTAGGGAGCACTCGCCCCAAATGCAAAAAAACCCACCAGATTCTCTGGCGGGTCTGAAATTTTATTGGTGTTTCAATCAGGAGCTAATTAGTAGCATCCCAACTGATAACAGCGGTACGAGTAGTCATAACAACGGTTCATGGCACGTTGTTGAACGCGTCTTGGAAACAGGCCAGTGGCTCTAAAAGTTTCACCGCGAGCGTTCTCAGCATAGCAAACATAGTTTGCCGCTGGGTAACGACGTACAGGTGGACGTCTGCGAATTGGAGGAGCTGGTCTTCTTGGTGGACGAGGCGTAACATATCGTGGAGGTTGAGGTCGCCGCCCCCGGTCTACATGTCCGCGTCGGTGGTCTCTTCCGCGATCAGCATGTCCGCGTCGGTGGTCTCTTCCACGATCAGCATGTCCGCGTCGGTTGTCTCTTCCGCGATCAGCATGTCCGCGTCGGTTGTCTCTACCTCTGTTGTTACCATTACGAGCTCCGTCGCGGTTTCTGCGACCGTCACGTGCAAGGGCCTCTAGGCTTTCATCACTCATTAACTCATCAGTAACAGCAAATTCGTCACTTAAAGCTAACTGCTCTTCAATAGGATCAATAGCTCCCAATTCAAAAAGCAAATCCGTTAAATCATCGGCTTGAACCAATTCACTTCTCACGTCGTCATAAGAAAATTGAACTTCTGCATCTTCAGCTTGAGCAAAGGTGCTGCTGAATGCTACTGCAAGCACAGCAATACACTTTACGACTGTATTTTTCATGTTTCCCCCCCGGGTGTATTTAGTGTCTGGTTGATACCAGTTTATTGTTTGCCCCCTTTTATTGAAAAAATCGTGCCAGTAACTAAAGGGATAATTTGCTAACAGGTCTAGCAATTTTAGAGGGAAATTAAGGGTCAATATGACTATGACATTTCGAATCGGTGTCAAAATGGAAAGCGAGTTTTATTTTTACTTCAATTTTTATGATGAGCTTTTTGCATTAAGAATAAGCTCCGCCCACTCTTGACATGCTGTGCTGTTGCTGGGCTGAGGTGAAGTGGAGTTTTCACAGGATTTTTTTAAGTAAATTTGATGTTTTGCAGTAAGTCCCTCAGCCTTGTAGCTTTGCGCAAGTGTATAGCATTGGAAAGCATCCCCTTTTTCACATTCCACAATATAGAAAGTTCGCTTTCCTTGTCGGATGAGTTCTCGGTTTTGCATTCTCATGGGGTCTGCATTCTCGGCTCTACTGTCTATATTGTAGGTTTCAACTGATGCAATAGAGCGTCCAAGACTTGAAGGTCGAGTGATAGCCTCAGGAGGAGCATTGGACTCTAAAGGAGGGTTCGAAATGATGGTAAGATCAATCGTAAATCCGCAAAGGAATGCTATCCAGATAATGAGTTCTATAGAATTCTGTTTGTTAGCTAATTGCGGCCTCAATTCATAGGCTGAGGTTCTCACTTTTTCCCACTGATTGCATTCTTCATTGTGCTCGAGAATGATTGTTTTGGTTGTAGTGTTCTGAGCGACGGAAGACTGCATAGAGTGATTAAGAGCAATAAGAATTCCATCTCAAAACCAAAACCTTGGAATAGAGTGTCGATTCTGTTTAAAACTTTTAAAAAGTATATTTTTTTGACAGGGGTGCCAGCTCAATAACAGTGTCACTGAGCTGATAATGGTAGAGAAAATATTTAGCGGGAAGGGGAAAGGTAATTTAAAAGAGCTTCCGCTGCAGCCCGCTTATTCGGCTGAGTTTCTTCAGCAATATAATCCTCAAGTGTGAGTCGGCCAAAACCAAGTGATTCATGTCGATGAGTTATGGCGGCGGAAAATCTTTGAGAGCTTCTTAAATACAATCGGTGATATTCTCCCACATAGCCATGTAGTCTTTCTGCAAACTGTCTATGTTGGGCATTTGAAGAACGGGTGCTGTCGGCATCATTAGGGGCTCCCAATTGGTCCCAATGGGAATGGGCCTTTTTGAAAGCATAAAGTGATACATCAACAAAATCCTCATTGAGTCGGTAGCCATTATCAAGAGTAATTTTAACGGCCATCCTCTCGCTCAAAGCCATAGCATAAATCCAAGAAATGTATTCAGGAGCACCACCCATTAAATTGTGATTCATCGTTATATTTAGTTGATTGTCGATTCGGTAAAATCGATGAGTGCCAGGGTCTCCCCATCTGAAATTATCATAAGTTTCATCTTCATTGGCAAATTGAGAGAGAAGCATAGAGCCGGTTGGAGTTAAGCTGGTATTATAAATAGCCAATCGACGCTGACGATTGGGGAGTGTGTCGGCACTCGCAACTTGAGAAATAAGAAACACAGAGGCAAAGAATAGGCCCCAATATTTTAGTGTTTTATTCATGAAATCCCCCTATGCAATCAGTTTATGGGTATAATGACGTACATCCCTGCAGTGAATATGAATGCTTCACTCCAAAGCGACTCTAGGTCATCTTCAATTAAATTTGGATAAACCACATCAAAAACTCCCAAACTATTTTTGGCAGAGTTTTTTGAGGAAATGGGTTTCACAAGCCCCACTTCAGCTTTTAAAACAAGGTCCAATGCTTTAAAAACATAGCCAGCATATCCACCAAGAGTATGGATGTCGGATTCTATTTCATAGTCATAAATGACACTGTTGTAGGTTGTATCATAATCGAAGAGATCTTGACGAGTGATGTCTCCTTTACCTCCAGAGAAAAAAGCATAACTGCCTTCGATGTAAAAGCCGCTGTCTACCTGTTGTTGGTATCCCGCTCGTAGGTCGATAACAAAAGCATCGGAAAGGGCTTGGGAGAGAATGTAGGCGCCTTCTTGTGAAGGTCCAAAAGTCATGAATTCGGTCGCGCCAGAAGTGAATCCCGGGCTATATCCAAGTCCTCCTGAAATATAAAAAGTGTCATTGAAGAACCCTTTTAATCGGGCGCCAATTTGGGTCGGTAAAGACCATCCAGCATCCACCTCAAGGCCGGTAAAAGCATGCGATTGGCTGAAGCTTGTAGTAAATAAAAAACCTATAACTATTAGAAAACGAGTCATCGATCTCATTGATCCCCCAAAAATGAATGAATTTCTAGTTCCATTTTTACCCCAAACCACTAAATGTGCAATCAGCCATAGAGTTGCGCCGCGCCCCTCCAGTAGAGTTTTCACAGAGCTTGCTCACCTAAGCTCTAGGAGTTAATTTGTGCGCCCACAAAGGATTTTCAGTGATAGATATATTTCCTCTTATAAAAGATAAAAAGCACGTTATATGGGATTGGAACGGGACTTTACTTAATGATTTAACCACCGTTGTGAAAGCTCTAGAAAAGATGGCTCAAAACTTGAAGATTGAGCCCATCGATAAACATACATATCTGAAACATTTTAGGTTTCCCGTACAGGAGTTCTATAAAGATATAGGTTTTCCAACCAGTGATGAAGAGTTTGCAGCTCTATCAGAAGACTTTCATGCTAATTATGCTGAAGCTTTCCATACCGCTGAATTGTTTTCTGATGCACAGAATCTTTTAGAATCAGTTAAAAAAATGGGAAGTAAGCAGTCCATTTTAACGGCCGCTTTCCAAAAGCATATTGATCAGTGGCTTTTGGATTTTGAAATAGATCATCTTTTTGACCATGTGTATGGCCTTCCGGATAAACTTGCCAAGTGTAAAGTGGATCGAGGTCGTGAGCTTATTGAGTTGGCACAAGTGGATTTGGACCACACAGTATTATTAGGTGATACCACTCATGATTTGGAGGTGGGGAAATCCTTGGGTATTGATGTGATATTGCTTACCAATGGGCATCAACATGAGGACCGGCTAAAAAAGGTCCATCATGCGATTTTTCAGAGAGCTTAAAAGAGTTAGAATTTGAGCTGAGTAGAAATGGAGTAGTTGATAGATGGGTCTAAAGCCTCTTTATCTTCCTCGCTTAAAACGTTTCCCCCGTAGGTGATGGAAATCGGCAGACTAAATTTATGAAACATCAAAAGATCAAAAGATACACCCACTTGATATTCAGAAAAATAGAATGGTTTATAGAAATCACTAGTGGAAGAAGCTGAGTTTCCTACCATAGTGTATTGCAGATTGATAAAGGGAGCGAATCTCCTTAATCCAATGGGGAAGTAATTAAAATAATGACTCCAGTTGATCGCAGAAAGATAGCCTAAACGAACCAAGCCAGCATGGGTGAGGTCTTCATCCACATCCGTACTTAAGGAAGAGAAGTCCACGGAATCGAAGTTTTGTGAAAATAAGCTTCCGTTGTTCACATTCACCCTTGGTCGATCTCCGTAGCCGCCGGCCAAGGTGGCTCTCAAGTAATTTTCAGACCCTAAATCATAGGTCCCTTGAGTGATGAGATCACCCACTGAAGTGTCATCAAAATGTGTACTTCCTAGATTCAATGAAAAGGACTTGGCGGGTAATATAGAAATACCAATGCTATAGCTATAGTTAAGCAAATATTCCAGTCGGCTGGAAACATCGTAGTTGCTACTTAGAAGATTCGTTGAATAAGAGGTGTCTTCATAATTAACCCCGGCAGCGACGGTTTGCGACCATAATCCATTCACGGAAAGTGGGTAGTCCAGAGTAAGGGAAACAGCACTTATATATTCAAAAATATTATTAATGTCTTCATCTTGGCTATAAAGCCCAAGGATAGACCAGCCCAAGCGATGTTGATTATTTGAATATTGAGCTCCAACCAAGTGCGAGTCACGAGGTCCATAAACATAGGCCAATCCTAAGGAGTTTCTTTCTAGTGGGTCGCTGAATCGAGTGTTGAGGCTTACAATTGTGGTGGTTTCAACTTCGTCTTCATCGTCCTCCACCTCTTCAGAGGTAAAAGTGACAGTGGGTAAAAAGTAATTAAACCTCATCTCTTTCCAAGGTGTGTAGGGTTCAACTTTTAAATCGGAAGGCTGAACCGGCTCACTGCTAGCAAGAAGTTGATCGAGTGTTTTGTTACCTAAGGTTTCAAAGGGATAGGTTAAAGGGTAAGGGAATTCCTGTTTAGCATCAACAATAGGAACGATCAGTTTGCGATACTCGTAACCAGTACCAGTAACGGTTTTAACTAGAAACTGGGCCCTTTTGCCTTTAGTCCGAATGTGTTTCGCTTCAATAATATTATCGGCAGGATGTAATCTACGCATCTTGCCTGCAATAAAAGCAAACAGACCGCTACCAAATTTCGTATTTGCGATGAATACCGGATCGGACTTGTTAACAAAGGTTGTGATTTTGGCGTATCTTCCTTTGAAGCGAAGAACTTCTTTTTCTCGGGCGTAAAGAATGCGCTCATCATTTTGTTGTCTAAAGAAGAAGGGCACTCCTTGGGGAGAATAGAGGGCTCTGGAGTGCGTGGTTCCCAATAATTTGCCATTTTCAAATAGTTCTGGTTCTGGGTGAAAGCCATCAGAGGCTTTTAAGTAGAGTGTATTGTTTTTCGATACATCACTAATCAGTTTTCCAGCAGTATTTTTTGCGAGTAGGTAACCTTTCTTATAGAGCCCAGCCACTCGTTGGACGCCATCTTTATCGATTTGCGAATGGGAACCCTGGGTATGGATCGATCCTTGGTAGATAAACGGAGTTCCAAATAACCAGTCCCGTTTCGACGATAGAATTTCTCCCGTTTCTTTGTTTAATATATGAACCTTTACCTCATCATACTTGTTGTTCGTGGCAAACAGGATCGAGCTTTCTGTGGAGCTCATTTCCGACTCAAAGCCACTCCAACCCACGAGCTTTCCTCTGTTCAGCACTTGGGCTTGCTTGGCTTCATTTTCAAAGTCCGCCTTAAACTCGCTGAAAAGTTGATTAAAGGATTTTCCAAACTGACGTTCAAAAGATTTGTTCAATAGGAACGGGTTAAGATATCGTTCCCCGTTTTCTTTAAATAACTGATTCACTTGGTCAACGGGGTAGCTTCTCGATAGAAATTCGAAGAATCTTCCACCTATGCTGTACTTGTCTTGCCCATAGGGGAACATCAACGTGTCATTGAGAGCGTACGTCTCATCAAAATGCCCTTCTTTGGCGATGGCATAATCTCTGGCTCTAATTGGTGCAGAATATAAGCGCCCTCCTAGGCCGAACCGGGATTCATTAAAAGTCGCATTGCCCTCCAGCATAAACGTTGGAAGAAAAACGTTGGGGGTTGTAAAAATCCAAATAAATGGCGGGAGAATGGGGATATATAAATTATTTCCCAAAACGGTTTTGGCGTACTGGGGAAGCTGACCTTTAACGTTCAGTTGGTAAAGGTGGGCGGTTTCATGAACAGTTAAAGCCTCCGCCCAGCTCCTTTCTGCAAATCTTTCCAGCAATAGCGATCCGGAGGGATAATAAGTGGTCAAATTATTAGGTAAAACTGTGGCAAAGGCATTGGCGATTTGGTTTTTGGGGGAAGCTAAGGCTAGTGATGTGTCTTCATCTAATTCCCAATCAAATGATCTTTCATATTCTTTATTAAAAATCCGATTGAGTTGAATCACATGATAGATGTTATTTTTATCTTGTTCTGAAAAAATATATCTATACCCGCCATCGTAAATAATTTGATACTCGTCATCTCCCGGTACCACATTCGCAAAGGTGGAAAGTGATCCAAAAAATAGGGAAACAATTACGATAAAAGCGGTGGGATATGGGATTCTTTGATGCATCATAAATAATTACTCGATAGGATTGGGGGTGGCAATGAAAACCGAAAACAACGCCGGGGAGGACCATTTTGTTGGTGATTTACATTAGTGGTTTTGCAGCAATAGGTGCTCTATCTCGATGGGGAATTTATAGGCTCTTTAATGAAGGAAATATCTTTCTTGCCACACTAGCTGTTAATTTAGCGGGAAGTTTTGTGGCGGGCTTTATGCTGCATCAATTTATGCGTAACGAATTTATCCTCAATAAAGAGGTTCACTTAGGGCTTGTGATCGGATTTTTAGGGGCTTTTACAACCTTCAGTGCTTTGAGTGCTGACAGTTTGAAGCTAATTATGTCAAATCAGTGGTGGTTAGCAGGTGGAAACGTTATTTTTCAGACTCTGTTCGGAATAGTAGCCTGTTATTTGGGATTTCGATTGTCTGCCATTTAGAGCCGTAAAGAATAATAATTACAGTCACTTATGATTTAAATTGGAACTGTTTGTAGTGGCTTTTTTATAGGAATATTTTGCACTAATAAGATGCATATGCAGAGCATTGAAAAATTCAGAACTTTGAGTTATAACCTGTGGGCTTTTAGGGTTACGAGAATTGAAGGAGGTTGGCGTGGACCAAATGACCACACCAGGAGAAGTAGACACACAGGTTGCGTCTGTTAGTGCTGACATGGTTTCTGCAGAGCATGAAACATCTGTTGGAGAATCAGAAGAAGAAATGATGAATGTTGCAGAGGCCGAAATGGTCGCTGAAGGAATGGATTTTGGTGAGTTAGGGTCTATAGATGAAGACCTTAAGAAACTTGATGAAATTGAAAATATTTTGGATTTGGAAGAATCTGAATATCCAGTGTTTACATTGGCAAAAAACAAAGCGCGTTTTTTGCGTATGTTGACTTGGTATAAAAATAAAGAAGAGTGGTTGGATGTAGCTCCATTAAGTGGAGTGTCTAAGCTTTTCAAGCAGCAGTCTAAAGAATTAGAGGGAATTCGCTCTAATAAATTGGATTATGAAATGGAGCTAGAGACGGGGACATTAACGCCTTCTCAGCGCTCATATCGTAAAGATGAGTTAAAGATGTGTAAGGTTCATGAAAAAATGGCTGTGAATCTTATTTCAAAAATGCAGGTCAAAATTAAATCTGGCCGCAGATAATACCAGTGTCGACAGTGTCGGGCATCTTTTCACAAAAAAAGGCTGCCTGACACTCAATCGCCCAAACTAGGGCTGCCTCATTTCCTACTACAAATACATATAAGTTAAAATAAGGGTCGCAAGAGCGGGCAGGGCTTGAACATAGAGTATTGTCTTACTCACGGTTTTCCATCCATACAGCCCAGCAATCAATACACATGTTAGAAAAAAAGTGGCCCAATTAAACCTATCGGCTGGATTTGCGGAAAGAAAGATGGAGTAAAAAAGTCCGGCAGCCAAGAATCCATTATACAGCCCCTGGTTGGCAGCCAAAGTTTTGGATTGTTTAGCGAAAGCGGGGTCCAATCGAAAGACCTTATGGCCTTTGGGGGTGTCCCAAAGAAACATTTCCAAAATTAGAAAGCCCACATGAAGCAGGCCAACAAAGGTTATTGCGAATAGTGTTAGATTTTCCATGACACCGATTATTCTGCAGTGTCAGCTTCAGGTCGACACTCATAGAAAAAGGTGACTTCAAGCTCTGCAGAATCTTGGTTAATGTATTCTGTTTTTGTATTTGAATAGCATCCTTCAGCATTTGTACCTACCCACGAGCACTCTGGAAGACCTATTGAAGACCTGGCTTCAGCTGTAATGACTGTTGATTGCGTACCTGGGGCAAAAACACCTTCACCATTATCAGCATCTTCGAAGACGAAAAAATTAATATCAACCGATCCATTAACCGATCCATTAATAGTTTCGAAGTCCACAGTGGCGTTGGGAAGAGCCATGTCATCTTCTGATAGTTCTGCGGAAGTGGGGATTTCAAAGAACCTAAGTTCATTAAAGACAGTAGTTTGATCATAGCAGGTTTCGTAATCGTTATCCGTTTCGGCGTGCGTTTGGCACTCGTCGAGTTGATAGACATCGAGGGCTTTGAAGCCTCCGTAGCATTTAAGAGAAGATGCATTTGCGTGGATTGAAATACTTACTGCAAATAGAAAAGAGAACATATGTTTGAATGGAACCTTCATTTTTTCTCCATGGATTAGAAAGGGATTAAATAATAAAGGTACGACTACCATACAATTGAAGCTAAAATAGCGAATTTCCAAATTTTTGAAAAAAATTATGGTCTTTCTAAGTAGACAGTTCATTTTTCAATATTGGATATTGGGAAAGTCGGAGCCACAAGTGAATCGTGGTGTATCAGAGTGAGGCACAAAGATTCCGCAACAGTTTTTGTTGGGTCTAGTTTGGATTTGTCTCACAATATCAACAAGATACAGCTTATATTTCAAAATTAGAAAAAAATGCCTTCAATTCTCGAAATGGGCCGCCGATAGGTATTTTGTGAGTCAATAATGGCTCTGAATGATTCAACCAATAGGCGGAGGTTAACAATTATGGCACGTGATGTGTTTTACCTAGTCAGTGATAATTATCAACTGATCGAACGAATGAAGTCGTTTTGCCACGCTCAAGGAGTGACCTGTGAAGTATATGCTCCTCAAGAGTGGGAAAAGAAGATGAATGGACAATCTCTAAGTACTGGTCAAGCTCCTGTACAACAGGGTGCTACAGTGATTCCTTTTCCAGGAACGCAAACGTCTCACAGTAATGTGGGTGTTGGTGGAGTGAAAACGATCAACGAACTTGAAAGTGTAGCTATTGAAAACGCAATTTTTGAATTCAATGGAAACCTTACTGAGGCGGCAAAAGCTTTGGGTATTGGTCGCGCGACACTTTACAGAAAAGTGAAACAATACAATATTGATCCATCAGAGGCTCGTAAGAAAAGAGCTGCCTAACTCTGCCAGGATGGTGAACTGAAACAGTCATTATTGCAATTTATTATGTTTTTTAAAGGCCGGTGATTCCGGCCTTTTTTTTATTAATTCGGACTTAGGTGCATGGGCGAGGAGTGGCGAGATTCCGATAAAATACTGTGAAACTCCCTAAAGTCATTATAGTTGTATTAGTTTTTTCTGTGGCCGGTTCGATCTTCCTTTCTGCCGGAGAAAAGCCCAAACATGCCTTTTTACAGGTGTGTTATTTTGTATCTCAAAAATATTACAAAGTGGACCAAGAACTTATTGAGTGGGAGAGGTTTTGCAAAGACGTAGGCTCTAGTATTCCTCTTTTTATTTCGGAAGAAGAGATGGTCAAAGCTTTACGCCAGGTCATGAGTTACTTGCCAGTTTCCCATTTAGATATTTACTCGCCCTCTGAGGAAAAACGAGCTTGGAAAGGCATTGGAACAGATACGGGCCTCAGAGTTCAGTTGGTGGAAGACTATTTTGTGGTCACTCAAATTTTAGAGGGTAGTCCCTTGGTGGGAAAAATTAAAAAAGGCGATGTTATATATAAAATCGGTGAGGACTATGTTCAGCATTCCGAAGAAGTGGGGCCAGCGAGGCAGACATTGACAGTTCTTAGGTTAAAACCAGGCCTTTCAAAAAAACAAGATTTCGTGAGGGACGACTTTGATAGCTTTTTAGTTGAACCCAGCCAATCAGAAATCAGTGTAGACCCAGCAAATAAAGTGTACTCATATAAAAATTTGACGGTGCTACAATTAGGTAGTTTTAAACCTGAAATGTACAAACAAGAGGATTGGATGAACTTAGTGAACCAATTCATTGATAAGCCTAAACTGGTAGTGGACCTCAGAGGTAATTTGGGTGGAGATTTTGCGGCATTGCTTAGAGGACTTAGTCCTTTTTTCTGTAAGCCCACTTTGATTGGATACATCAAAGCACCAAGAAGGCCTGCCATGGAGCCAATGGTGTTTCCAGATACTTTGGTGTCTGAGAAACAATTTGAAATTCTAGAGGTGGCAAAGGAAGTTATGCTCTCCACTTTTGAAAACTATGGATGCTTTCGGGGAGAGCTTTCTGTATTGGTTGATCATAATACAGGATCCTCCGCGGAAATTTTTGCTCAGGCCATTTTGGAAAAAGGGACGGGTAGAGTTTGGGGGCAGCCGACTAAAGGGGAAGTGGTACTATCCATTTGGTATGACCTGTCTTTCATTTTAGGTAAGGGGTATAGCATTTCTATTCCAGAGGCGTCTTACGTAACCACTAGGGGTTTGGATCTAGAAAGAGTGGGAGTGCTTCCTGAAAAGGAGCTCTACTACGAGCTGAAACATGAGTTATTCGGAAGAGATAGTTGGCTTGAAGCTCTCCGCTAGACACCAGAGAAAGAGTTTAACTTCCATACAATCAATGAAGGGATTTCAGAGCCCTTTACCTGGATGTTCATAGATTTTGCGGGAGCCTTCTCGTTCCGACCAAGGCTTCAGTGTTCAGTAATTTCAAGTAGTTACACTTATACTTAGGGAGAGTGATAGTTGAAAAACACTGAGGAAGTCCCTGAAAGGTCCTCAGTTGAGGAACTTTTTGCTCTGAAATTTGGGCGGTAGCGGTTATTATTGCGCCATGTCAGAAGTAATGCCTAGCGCGGCGAAAACAGCGCCAACATTTAGAGAGCACCTGCAGGAAGAATTGATTCGCAGGTTACAATCCAACTCGAACTATTCCATGCGAGCTTTTGCGCAATTCTTGGGGTGTGATCAGTCTTACTTATCCAAAGTTCTCAGTGGCAAGAAGCCAATGGGGCAAAAGGTAGTGGCACGATTCGCTTCCAAACTAGGTTTACCCACGGATGTGATTCAAGGATTTGAAGAGGTTAGTGGACGTAAAAAACGACTATCTTCGCGACGAAGAAAATCTACGGCGGACTACACTCAGCTTTTGCGGGACCAATACGAGATTATTTCCAATTGGCATCATTTCGCTATCATGGAGTTAACTAAAGTTCATGAATTCAACCCGGATCTAAAATGGATTGGAACTCGGTTAGGAATTTCTACCTCTGAAGTGAGAATGGCCATTGATCGGATGTTGCGATTTGAACTTTTGGAGTGGAATGACGGAACCTGGAAAATCACCCAAGAGAATGTGGTGTGGTTTGATACGGAGAAAACCTCAACGGCGCGTTTGAATTTTCAAAAATATGTAACGAAACGGGCCCATGAAGCTTTGGAATTTGTTCCCTTTGAAGAAAGACATCATAGTGCAATGATCTTTGCTGGAAATAGTAAGAACTTGGAAGTTCTTAAGAAAAAAATCAATGAGTTCATTAAAGAGGTGAATGAGACCGCCGACGAAGAAAAGGATTTTGATACCGTCTACCAATTGTCTACAGCACTGGTTCCGATCTCCTTGAAACCGGTTAGTAGAAACTAGAATTTAAAGATGACAGCTACCAAAAAGTAGTTGTGTTTGCCCCCTAAATCTCCCATAAAATCTTGGCCTGCTCGCTCTAAGCGAGCGGCCTTTTTTTTGCGTCGTAACGGAAAAAGGGACATGGTGCCTTTTGAAATAGTGATTAAAGTCGGACTCGTCGCCCATCTGCAAGAAACAGGAGGCCTCTTCGATGGCCGGGAACGGTACTTCTTAAAGCGCGCACAACGTTTCTCAGTTCTGAGTAAGGAACATCCTTGGGAAGAACAAAGTGAACCCTATCAAACACACGGGAGCCACCAGGGGATTGCCTTACTACCATGATATCCAACTTTGGAGCTTGTCCCGGAGGGGAGTAGGCCAGAAGTCGTTTTTGAAAGGCTTTTTCGTACTCTTCATTTTTTTCTATTCGCCGACTCACGCCAGAGGCGTCCGTGCTCCCTGAACGATTGACGTAAGTGGCCCGGTATTGCCCTTCGAGGGTTCCTCGGGATGTGTTTTGATTGAGGGCTCGAAGGTCAGCTTCAGAAAGGGAATTCTGACTGGTAATGACGATGTCGTCACCCGTTCTCTGAATGGTTTGTTGAGCCAATGCGAGTCTTTGTTCTGTGGAAAGGTTTTCTACGTCTTGGCCTGACAATCGAGCCAGCGTGGAATCGGGGAGTTGACTGACTTCGGTAACCAGTTGATTCAATTCAGTATCTAGTGCCGCAGTAACATTGACTTCCGCTTGACGAGACAGCTGAACCATTTGCTCTGGATTGAGTCGACTGCCAGCCTGTGCATACAAACGCCCAAGCTCGTGCAGGTTTCTTGCACCCATTCCTTTGATGTCCATACTGATAAAAGCCTGGCCCCCATTTTCATAGTTAATTGGGGTTCTGCCGGAAAACCTTGGTCCCAAGGATAGGCTGTCTAAGGACTGGTAGTAGGAGATCAGAGAAACGGCATCGGCAGAAGATAGATCTGCACCCGTGGCATTTTTAATCTGCTTTCGAACCTCATCTATATAGATTTCATCGTAAAAAGAATCCGCCTGAGCCGCATCTCCCATATCAGATGGAGTGGTGGAGGCTCCTTTGGGTCGTTTATCCACACGGATCCGAGGGGTCTTTACTTTTCTTAAGATCTCTATAGTTCGTACACTGGGTATGTAGACGGTTTCACCATCTACGGTAATGGCATCAAGGTGGCTCGTGGTACCGGATTGAGCGATATTTTGAAAGTCCTCGGTGGAGTTAAGAATAGCGCTGCGTCTGTTGTTAAGCCGGTTTTGAACTAGAGGTGATTCGAAACTATGAGGAGTGGGAACATCACTAGTCGAGGTGGCACGACCAATTCGAGCTGCAATGGTGGCTTTGTCATGAGCGTGTGAGCCACGGGCCATGCCGGCACTAAATAAATGATCGAGCGATGCATCCACTCCCTGTCCGCGGGAACGAAACAGTTCTGCCACCTCTGGCATATCTTCATTGATCATGGTTTTCATATCATCAATGGCCCTTTGAAAAGCCATCGTAAATTGTTCGGAGGGAACAGATTCCTCGGCGGCGGAAACCCCTTTAATTTTGTAGTCTCCGTAGTTGCTGGCATCACCAGCGTAACCCAAGTGGTATGAGAAACGTTCATAAAAAAAGCTGTCTAAAGCAGTACAAAGTTCTTTGTCTTTTAAAAGATTGTCATTGCATTTCTTTAAGCGGGAGAACTCATGCTCATAGACCACATTGCCTTCAGGTGCGCTGCCGGAATCGGCTTGCTTTATATAGGCGGCATTGTCAGATTCGCTCACAACCGCCTTTTCACCGGCATACTCTTCTTTGAAAGATTTCACCTTAGGGTTACGTTCCAATGCTCTTTGGGTCAGGGACGTTTTAATGGATGTAGATAAGTTTGCAAAACTGGCATTGATGGAGGTGAGAAGTTTTTGTTCACGGGACAGCTTTGCGCTGGCCGCTCCCGACCTTAAACCGACGGCTTCGGCAGCCACAAACAGTCCGGCAATGGCCATTTGTTTGGCCATCATAGCGTTGCAGTTCTCTCGCTCGGCCCCGCTCTCACAGGTGGGAGACTGGGCGAACTCATTGAGATTTTGGTCGCACATTTGGTAAATTTCGGCCAAGTCGCCAACCTGATAGCCTATGGACGCGGTGCTAGCACCGACAAATGTAGTTGCATCTATAGTACCCCCAGAGAGATTGGCTTTTGGTGCTAGAGCGGTAAAAGCCTTTGATGAGGTGAGGGCTTGCATGAGTTTAACACTGGCAAGAGGTCCTGCCGTGAGAGCCATATTGTAAGCTGTGTTTTCAGTGACCTCTGCCACTTCGATCTTGTCTTGCCGTTGATACAGACGGCAAGTGGCTCGCTCGGTCTCCACTTGTTTTACTGACCTCGGGTAGGAAGTTCGATTTTGAATGTGTATCCAATGACTGGGTGCTAGGGTTCGTAATAGAGATGCACTTCTAAGGTATTTCTTTTGATCCTCTGCTGTGATTGCCGAACGAGCCTCATTCAGGTCGATAAAATTGACTTCCAATTCCTTTTGAATGGCAAAAGCACTACTGGATAGGGCTTGTTTCATTTCTTCATAGGACAGAGTTTCAAATTCCTCAGGGGTCTTTTCTTTGATCAAGTCCATTGTTGCGTCAGATGTTAAAATTGGATGGGCCACATAAAGGCCTTCAAGTCCCTGTGTCATTTCATCCAGCATGTCCTGTAAATCGTCGCAACTGGGTTTTGTGAATAGGTTTCTTTGTCGGGCATGGGGAGTTCCACATTGTCGCCGTTTTTTCTCTCGTAGTTGTTCACGGGAATGGTAGAGTTGATTCGCTATCGCGAAACTCTCAAAGAGCTGATTGGATTGTTTATGAGCCTCCTCACTAGAGAGGTCTCCATCGAGGTTACAGGGATTGGCAAATTCCTGAGTGAACTGAGAATCGGAATTAAAGTCGTCTTCGGCAAGTTCAATGGCATTGCGAAGTTCTTGGTAGTAGTTGATTTGAAAGTCTAACTGCTTCTGTTTTTCAAGAATCTTTTCTTTGGCCCACGCCCACTCATAAGCATGATCTTCGGCATCTAGGAGTTCTTGAACGTAGGGGTCGGTGACTGTGGATTGAACGGGAGATAGGGGTTTGGGTGTAATGGGGATGCATGCATTCTCGGTTTCATAGTAGTCAGCTTGGAGGTTGAGTTGGTCGCAGATAAGTTCATTGTCAACGAGCACCTCTTCTACAAAGGCCATGGACCACTCAGCCACCGCATCGTCTGAGTATTGGTTGGCCCATCCCCATTGAGTGGAAAAAAGCACAACAATTAAAAATGTCCCGCGCACGAACTCCATGCCGTAACTATCGGAAATTACAAGTTCTTCCTTGAAAGGTGTCTGGCACCATTTTGAAGAAGAGGGGGTATGATACCCCACATATGTACCAAATTGAGACAAAGTGAAGTCATTTAGAGGGAATAGGGATTGTTTCAGGGTTAGACACCTGCCTGGCGCAAATTGTCTTTGCACCTATTTTGAGTGGAAATGTGGGACTTAAAGTCAGTCATTTCAGGTATTTATTTCAAAATGACTTGGCCATCTATTTGCTCAAAGTAAGGGTGTGGTAGGTTTAATAACAAATTAAGGATCGAGCAGAGAGAGACAAGCATAATGAAGTATTTGAGCTTACTCAGTTTAGTTTTTTTATTAAACCCCGCCTGGGGTGCCGTTATTGGTAAAGAGAGTCGACGAGACCAGTATGATAATCGGATCGAGTATGACGCCATGGCGGCGACTGTTAAGATAAGTTCAAAAGAGAATGACGGGTTTTTAGGTACAGGTGTACTTGTTATTGATTCGAATATCATGTTTACCAATTGGCATGTTTTGTATGATCCTGATACTGGTGAGAAAAGGAGTAAAAATCCTTTGGCTCAGATTAATCCTCTTTATCATTCAGAAGCCATAGGTGTGAATTGGGATAATGCCATCTGTAGTGAAGAAAAAGACTACTGTGTGATAGAGCTTAAGAAGAAAGTGCCGGGAGGGAATGCTCTGCCTGTAGTTAATCATGTGCCAGAGTCTCTGGCTAAAGACCCCAAGTCATTGGGTCAATTGGTGGTTTCTAATTTTTCTGTTGAGATGTTGACTGATGATATCGAAGAAATTACCGATCTTGGAACGGAAGCTTCAAGTCAAATCCCCCATGCTGTTTTGCAAGAGACCAACGTTAAAAAAGTTCAAGTTTGTGCCGGTCGTGATTTTGATGCGCTCTTTGGAAGTGTAAGAGGCGACTGCGATAATCGGAGAGGTAATTCTGGAAGTGGTGTGGTTGCTAGTATTAGAAATATTGGGACAATGATCGGATTTGTCCACGCTCAACGTGAAAGTAGCACTACCAAAGATAATGATCCTTACGATCCTGATACCAATGCGGTTTTGTTTCGAGTGATCACTTCAGACATCAGCAAAGACATAGAGACGGTTCTTCAGAGAAGTCGATAACTCCCATTGAAAATGAAGTGTTTGATCTTACTCAGTTTAGTTTTTCTGTTAAATCCCGCCTGGGGTGCCGTTATTGGTAAAGAGAGTCGACGTACTCAACCTGATAATCGGCTTGAGTTAGAGGCCATGGCGGCGACGGTAAGAATAAAATCGAGTGAGTATAAATCTTTTCTTGGAACCGGAGTATTGGTGAGGGATTCTAATATTTTGCTTACCAACTGGCATGTTCTCTATGACGAGAAGACCGGGGATAAAAGAAGTAAAAATCCTTTGGCTCAGATCAATCCTCTTTATCATTCAGAAGCCGTTGGCGTGAATTGGGACAATGCCATCTGCAATGAAGAAAAAGATTACTGTGTGATCGAGCTTAAGAAACACGTGCCAAGCGGAAGAGGGCTGCCTGTGGCGAAGCATATTCCTGATTCCTTTGCTCACCGCCCCCAATCGATGGGATTACTTGTCGTTTCCAATTTCTCAATGGAAATGTTAACGATTCAAATAGAAGAACTGACTGACGAAGAGAAACAGTCTCCCAGTCAAAAGCTTAAGGATATTTTGCAAGAGACTAACGTTAAAAAAGTTCAAGTTTGTGCGGGTCGAGATTTCGATGAACTTTTTGGGAGTGTTAAAGGCGACTGTGATAACAGGCAGGGAAATTCTGGAAGTGGCGTTGTCGCTAGTATTCGAAATATGGGTACTTTAGTTGGATTTGTACATGCTCAGGCTGAGAGTAGCTCAACTAAGGACAATGATCCCTACAATCCAGATTCCAATGCGGTTTCGTTTCGGGTGATCACTTCAGACATAAATGCCGATATCAATACCGTGTTGAGTAGGAGTCGGTAATTTTCATCTGATCTGCGGTTCATTGGATTTCAGTCAACTGTTGTTGGACTGTTGTCTCTCATTCAGATTTTTTCGAAAAAATACTGCTTAAGTCTTGAGCGTTTCATAATTAGATCCGATAGGCAAATTATGAAAATAGTCAGCTATATTTTTCTTTTATATTCGGTGTTTACTCCATTAAATCTTTTCGCCCAGATGACCTTAAATCAAGAGAACTTTGCCAACTGGTATGCGTCTGAGCAAAGGATTCAAGACACAAAAATTAGTGAATGTTCAGACTTATGTGCGGGAGTACGATCAGTAGAGGGCGCCAATGCTTGTAAAATTGAAATGGATCAATGCAAAGCCGGAGTTGTGAGCCAGTTGAGGTCAAAGGCTTCGAGAGCCTATCCCCTTGTGAGCAGTTCAGAAATGGCGAATAGTTGCAGTGGAATAAGCGGTCGTCTTTATTCGGGTAATCAGGATTTATACTGTTTTGTAGGAGGTAGCGTTAAGTTTATTTCTGAAGGTGATGGCTCGCGGGTTCGTTATTTGGATAAGGGAGAGTATACCGAGGGATCGGATTGGAATGACGGCTTATCCTCATTAGTCTACTCAATGGGAAACCGATTGTGGGGGGGCGGAGATGAGAACCTTATAATTGACTACAGTCAATTTAGCAGTTTAGTGGATGAGAAACCTACAGAACCCTTGGTAGCTGACAGTGTGGGAAGTTGTGAGGGTAAGTCTGAAGATGAGCTTTCTCCTTGTAGGGAATGCTTAGGCGAAAATCAATCACAAGAAGATGTGGACAATTGTATCGCTCAAGTTTTGGCAAAACAAGAGTCGGAAAATCAAAAGGATCTGGCCAATCAAGTTACCGGATTAGAACAACTAGGGACTCTTTCGGATTTAGACTCTAATCAATTTGCTAATGGACAAAATGCAGCGGTGGCAGCCAACAGTGCCGATCGCTACTACTACGGAAATCAACAAGATAAAACCACGGTGCTTTCTGACATTTGTAAGGGACAATATGGGTTGCGAGGAATTGAGCGCGAAGGCGTTGAGCAAGCCTTGGCGAACAATCAGCCTCCACAGATCGTCTATCAAGAGGGAACTTCGCCTTGTGAGCGCGAAGTGCTTCCAAGTTTTCAGTCTGTGATCGCCAATGGGGGTGTGAATAACGTCCATGAGTTTGCAGAGCAGTTCTGTAATGGTAATGAAACCTGTCAGGATAAGATCTATCGCGTTGCTGGATATACCGGTGCGGTATCTACGTGGGCATGGTTTAAGGGGCAAATCGATCCCTCTATATGGGATATTGTAGATCGAACCATTAAAGGTCAAGACACGAAAGACTACGAAAACTGTGAAACCATGAAAGCCAACGCCGTTAAGTGCTGTGGCGATCCCATGACTTGTGCCGTGGGAGGTAATCAGGGGGTAGGGAGTGCCGCCAATTTGGTGTTAACTTTAGGAACAATGATTCAAACTCAGCGTGGGGCTCAAGGTAATGCCGAAGCTTGTAGAACAGCGAAAGATCTTTCGCTGGCAGGTGCGGGTTTAAATACGGGCCTTGCAGCTCTTTGCACCGGGCGTGTTGAGGGATGTAAAAGCGTCTGTGAAAATTCAGAGCAAGTTTTTAAAAACGCGGGCGAAGTGTTAACCAACCTATGCAGTGGCATGTCTTCCTTAAACTCTGTCACTGGTCTTTGTACGAAGTCAGACACTTTAAATCGTAAAGGTCGTGATATGAAGTCCAAGGTGGCCACTTGTCAAAACTCTTCTGAAACGGCGACGGCATTGGCTCAACAGGCCACAGCCAATACGGCTATGGCGGCTTTTCTACAAGAGTGTGAAGATGAGTTAACCACTTCTGAAAGTGGCTTCGAAGGGTTGCCATCAGTGGATATAGCGTTCAATGGGGATTGTACGACGGCCGCCAATGCGAGTAATCCCATATGTATCGCCTGTAACGCCAATCCGGATGCGGACGGCTGTGATGGAATTGCCACTTTAGGTACGAGTACAACTGGATCTACCGTGGATGCCGGTACTTTAGGTACAGCTGTCACTACGGATATTTCCAGCTTAGGTGCAGATTTAGGTTTACTTGACGATCCATTTTCCAATCCAGAATTTGCAGATCCTATGGCGGTTGAAGCGAACCAGTTGAGCGACCCTACTGTTTCCAGTTCAGGTGGAGGAGCAAACCTTGGTGGAGGTAGTAGCTCGGGAGGACTTCCTCCAGAGCAAGAGCAGGGGAGTGTCAACGGACCATTGGATACCGATATTCTCACAGGTGAGCGCGGTGGTAGCGGAGCTGTGAGTAGCACAGGATTTAGTAGTGGTGGTGGTTTTAGTTACGGCCGTAGCCCAGCGGCATTGGCTGAGAAAAGTTTGGTGGATGCCCATAAGAAAAGTGGTTTTGACTTGAGTAAATACTTACCTGGATCCAAAGGAAAAGCGAAGCTTCCAGGATTGGGTCGACAACCTGCCGGCGTAGGTAAAATGACGGATGATATTTTCCAGATGGTATCCCGTCGCTATCGGCTGCGGTGCTTACAAGGTAAGTTCTATGGCTGCCCAGGTGGTGGCTCTGCCCCTGCCAGATCTCCAGGCAAATAAGCCGTTGTTCCGTCAACAGCTGTCAAATTTCTAGTCACTCAAACCCACCACATTCTCGGTGGGTTGGCACCAACACTGCAATAGTAAAAGGTGCTGGGAGGCGTGAAAATGAAACGAAATAGCGACGAAAAGAACAACAATATAATTCAATTTCCAAAATTTAAAAGCATGCGAGTTTTGCAGAACTCTCGTCTTTCTAGATTTGATCTTGAGCAAAGAAAAGTGGCACTGACAGCTTCCATCGCTTCTATTCTTTTTGTTATGACTTTTGCGAATTCAAATTTATTCAGTAAAAATGAAAACCAAATTCAGTCCGGAAGGATGCCGGCAGCGGTTTCCACTGATAGAAACACCGAGTGGGAGCATAAATTAGCGAAACGCTTATCTGGCTTGCAGGTTCGAGACGTGGCGAGCATTGGTAAAAAGCCAAGTATCGAAGATAAGCTGCGCTTTGAAGAGCTTCAGGGCAAGTACGCCATTCGCTTTCAGAATGATAATCGTGTTCTCAGTGAGATTGAATTTACCACCTTAGACCCCAATAAAAAGATGCGTCCTAAAGTTCTAGGCGACAGTAAGCAGTTTTTAATGACCTACAAAAGTCTTATGCCTCAGTTTGAATCTTTAGAGCCTTCGTCCGACTACACCAACGATAGTCCAGTCTACACATTGGTCGATAACGGTAGAAATGTTGCGAAAGTGAAATTCGATTTAGATCGCTATGGGCGCTTATTAAAGCTAAAAGTGATCCCTACGGAACTCTAATCATCTAAAATTCCATTAGGGCTATAACTGGCCCTGTAATTCTTAAATTTCACCCAAGTTCAAGGCTTATCCTACCGATAAGCCTTTTATGGTGGACAGTAACGACCCGACGGTAAAACCGGCTCCAGGCAAGGATTCTAGCGCAGAAGCGCAAGATTTTAAGGACACGTTAAGTTTGCAAACTAACTTGGCCAATCCGTTTGATCGGGTGGCTGCATTTATGGTCGACCATCTTATTATATTGGGTCCGGTGATACTTCTTTTCTCAGCACCTATCAAAAGCAAAATGACTGAGTTGGCTTACTTGGATAAGCAAGGTGAGCTTTTAGCTCTATTTGCCTTTATGGGGATTGGGATTGGGATTCTAGTGTTTTTTTACCAAATCTTTTTTTTGGTTTGGAAAGGAGCTACACCAGGTAGACAACTTTTCAAAGTTAAAGTGGTACATATTGATCCCTCTAAAGAAGTGCATCCTCTAGTGATGATTTTAAGAACCATAATATGGTCCTTTGAAACACTGTTCTTTTTTCTTCCCCATCTCGCTATTTTTAATCATTTTTCACGAAGACCTTTACACGACAGAGTATGTAATACCCTAGTTGTGAGTACTGATGAAGAAACCCATTTACCTCATCCCGTAGAGTTGTCTTTTGCCAAAGGCATGTATTTTATATTTATTTTGATATTTGCTATGGGAGCTTTGGTTCCTTTTCTTAAAGTGAGCTCGGAATATTTGGCTGAAAATCGTGAGCCAGGAGCGGATACTGATCTGGCTGAAACCGTGTACTGCGATCAAGTCACTGAAGCATGGCAGATGTGGAACGATAATAAAAACAATGTAAAGGCCAGCCGATTACAGGTTGCCATGACTTTGTTTGCAGGACGAAGAATCGATGCCGACTGTTTAGAAGTGGAGTCGGAAGAAGCTCTTAAAGAGGGCAGTAATAAGTCTGCCATCTATTTTGCCAAATCTTTGATTCACTCTAATGAGCCAGAAATTTCGGATCTCTATTTAAATAGGGTTTGTAAACAAAGCCCTAAATCTAAAGTTTGCCAATTGACCCAAGTAATAGATAATCCAACTCCAGAGAACTGGGCTCAACTCAATAAGGATCTTTTGCAGTCCGATGGAACACAATCCTATTTGAAGATTTGGGCTCTTTCGCAAAGTCTTACGAAAAGTGACTTTGCCACATCCGATCAATTTTTAGAGCAGTTAGATGGGTACCCTCAACTAGATGCTCATTTCAGTGGTCTTCGTGCAAAGTCCTATTGGGGTCTTCATCAATATAAAATCTCAGAAAAGTTTACTGATAAGGCTTTACAACTCATTTCGCAAATGGGATCCGCGCCAGGCGATAATGGTGTGCCCTATGATCAGTCCAATGACGATGTCGTACGATTTGCAAGTTGGATGTGTTCTGAGCAATTAGCAAGAAGCTGTCGCTATGCCACAGGCTCTGCTTGCCAATCTATGAGTCGGGTTATTGAAAAAGAAAAACGAGTTCTATTGGATCCAACTGTGGCTCTAGCTCATATTAAAAACTTTGAATGCAAACAAGGTGAAGACCTGGAGTACATGGATCTTGTTCGTGGCTCTTACTTGGATGAGGCTAAGTCTTTGGCTGTCATCGAAAGGTATAGAGTTAAAGGTGACCAGAGAGAGTACCAAAATATGCTATTGCAATTTGTTCGATCAGGAAGAACATCCAAGGTATTTCGTGACGAAGCTATGTTTAGACTTTCTCAAGTGATAGAAGATCGTCCCGAGATTCAAAAGATTCTACTAAGCGCTTGGAGAACCACTGAAAATTCATTGGGTTGGCAGCGTACTGGAGAAAAACTTGTTGAGAATTACCAGCGGGCAGGGGCTTATGAGTTGGCTGCAAAATTGGGCGACCGACTGTTGGCCTACCAGCCATCAATATCAAACAATTTAATGCAAAATTTAGTTATCGCCAATTATAGAGCTGGACGGCAAATGCGGGCCTTTGAGGTACTTAAGATGAAGCAAAGAGAACCTCTTGCTGGAAGACAGTTAGCTACCACCAGTGAGTTTCAAAGAGTTTCAGGTCTGCTCAATAAAAAATTTAAGCAGGGGCGGCGTCTATGATATTTCCGTTTCTTATACCTTATCTTAACGGATTTCGTTCATTTGCTAAAGCTCCTATCACTTGGATGATTATTTTAGTGAACTTGCTGATTTACCTTTCCAGCTACGAGATCAACAACCGGCTGGAAGCCGAGTGGCGCATGCAAATGAGCAACACCACTTTAATGAAGATGCAAGGTCAGATTTATGCGGACTTTGTTTCAAACAATAAAAACTTTTACGATGAATTCACGTTAGAATTAGCCGAGCAGGTGAAGAGTGGGTCACGGCAAAGTGCATACCTCATGGCGGGGATTGCTCTTAAAGATCCAGACTTTGTAAGCACTGGTTCGCACTTTATGAGTTATAAGGATCCTGTGGCTTTTGACTATTGGCAGGGCAAGTTTCAAACCATCATCAATTCGCAATATGAACATCCCAGCCAACTACTTGGTGTCAGTCATGGAAACTCAGGTCCGGCCACGTGGCTTACCTATCAATTTGTTCATGGCGACTTTATGCACTTTTTAGTGAATATGCTCTTTATCATGTTCTTTGGTGCGTTCCTCGAGAGACTTTGTGGAAGTTTAACTTTTTTGGCCGTGTATTTAGGGTCCGGCTTCGTCGGAGCGGGAGTGTTCATTCTTTGGAGTGGTGTTTCAACAATCCCACTTGTCGGTGCTAGCGCTGCTTTCAGTGGAATTATGGCGTTCTTGTGCGTGTATCTATGGACACGTCCTATTAAATACATTTACTGGCTTGTAGTGCCTGTGAGAGGCTACTGTGGGTTTGTTCATCTACCGGCTTGGATTGCCTTCGTTGGATGGCTCGTCACCGATATGGCAGGCGTGCTCAGTGAGTCCGAAGCAATTGTAGGAGCGGTGGCTTACACCGCTCACATCGGCGGAACTTTTGCTGGAGCCTTAATGGCGCTTGGCGTTTTGGCCTATAAGAAATTCTTTTTAGGCCAAACTTTTAAAGCCAATCATCGTGGTTTTATTTCCCGACAAATCAAAGTATAGAGAAACCTCTTTTTAAGCCTTTGGCTGATGATTATAAAGATGTACATCTCTTTGAGGAAATGGGATTTCAATACCATTTTTGTCGAAAGCTTTCTTCGCTTTTTCAGTGAGGTCCCAAAAGACTTCCCAATAGTCCGGGGTCTTGACCCAAACTCGAAAAGTAAAATTCACAGAGCTATCGGCCATTGCAACCATTTTAACAATGGGTGTGGGGTCGGGTAGAATGCGCTCATCTTCTTTGGCAAGATTCAACAAAACTTCTCGAGTCTTATCAATGTTAGAAGTATAGGAAATGCCAATGGGAATATCCACTCGTCGAACATCCTCAGCCGTAACGTTCACGATAACGCCTGAAGCAAGAGGACCATTCGGTAGGATCACTCTGCGGTTATCCAGCTTGTTCACCCAGGTGTTAAAAATATCTATTTTTTGTACGGTGCCTTCTTCTCCTTGGGCTAAAATGTAGTCACCGGTTTTGAATGGGCGGAACAATAAAATAAGTACCCCACCCGCAAAGTTGGATAGGGATCCTTGTAGTGCTAAGCCAACAGCCAAACCTGCAGCACCAAGTACGGCAACGAAAGATGTGGTTTTAATGCCAACCATCTCTATCACTGCAATAGCTAAAGCTATTTTTAATGTAATGGTACTTAAACTAACCAAAAAGTGGCCTAGAGAAGGATCCACATTGCGTTTACTCAATAACTTTCCAAAAGATCGGCCAAGGAGGCTGATGAACCATAATCCCAACAGCAGACTAATTATAGCTAAGGCTAATTTAGGGGCATAATCCATCGCCTTATCCGCAAATTCCTTAAGTTGATTAGCGATGAGTTCGTTGTCTTTTAGAAAATCACTGTCCATTTATTCCTCTTCTGCTGGAGTCTGTTATTTGCATTAATGTATATAGTTTAAAATTACTCTGCGGGAGCAAACCCTCTACGCATGGTGTTTTCAGTTATCACTCGCGGTTCTAAAAATTGTTTTAGATAATCAGGTCCACCGGTTTTACTTCCTACACCTGACATCTTAAAACCACCAAAGGGGTGGCGATCCACAATAGCGCCGGTGATCGATCGATTAATATAGAGGTTACCCACTTCTAACCGATTTTTAACCTGTTCTATATTTCCAGGGCTTCGAGAAAAGAGACCACCTGTGAGGCCATATTCGGTGTTGTTGGCGACGGCGATGGCCTCATCGATATCTTTCACTTTGATTACCGAAAGCACGGGGCCAAAAAGTTCCGTTTGAGCAATTTCATCGTTGGGTTTTACATCCACCACAATGGTTGGTGGAACAAAGTACCCACCTTCTATCCGATTGCCTTGATAAGCCACTTTGGCATAGCTACGTGCCCGTTCCACATAGTGGAGTATCTTATCCATTGAGGTTTGATCCACAACAGGTCCAAGATAAGCCGAGGGGTTTTCAGAGGAAGATTGCTTTATACTTTTTGTAGCTTCAACCAGTCGGTCTACAAACATGTCATAAACCTCTTCCAGAACAATCACTCTAGAACAGGCAGAACATTTCTGACCTTGAAACCCGAAAGCAGAGTACACAGTGGATGCGACGGCTTCATCGAGGTCGGCATCGTTATCGATGATGAGCGCATTTTTCCCACCCATTTCAACAATACAGCGTTTCACATTTTTCTGGCCCGTGTGAACTTTACCCGATTTTTCAATGATTTTAAGTCCCACTTGCTTTGAGCCAGTAAAGGCGATCAGGTCCACATCTTTATGATTCGATAAAAATTCGCCCACTTCCTCTCCCAAACCCGGAAGGTATTGAACTGTGCCCGCGGGGAAGCCCGCTTCCATAATTAATTTCATGAGCTCGTGGGCGACAATGGAGCTCTGTTCGGCAGGTTTCATGATCACGGTGTTACCAGTAACCAATGAAGCACTTACCATTCCTGTTAAAATAGCGAGAGGGAAATTCCATGGAGCAATGACTAACGAAACGCCTCTTGGATCGTAAACATAATGACTGGTTTCACCGAGGACTTTTCCGATTCGTTGAGGCTGAGCGAGAAGGCGCATTTCTTTGGCGTAGTAACGACAAAAATCGATGGCTTCAATGATGTCACCATCCGCCTCGGACCAAGTTTTCCCCACTTCTAATACTTCCAGTGCACAAAGTTCATAGCGATCCCGTAAGATTAAATCGGCCAATCGATCTACCAATTCAGCTCTTTGTTCCGGGGGGGTGGCTTTCCAGGCAGGGAAAGCCTCTTTCGCTGCTTCTAGAGCCTGTTCCGATTCAACGTACCCGGCTAGACATACCTGACCCACGATTTCATCTTTTTTAGACGGGTTTTCCCTGGGTAAGGTTTTGTCCGTAGTGATAGGTTTATTTTGAATATAGAGCGGATAGGTTTGTCCTAGTTTTTTCTTCCATTCAATAAGGGCATTTTGCATCTTCGTGCGAGGCTCGGACTCAGTAAAGTCTAGGGGAGCTTCATTATGGAAGTCCTTTTCAATGTTATGCTCTGGAGTTGTGACAGATAAATTAACGGCAGGATCCGTCATTAACTTTTCCAATTCAGCACCCTCTACAAATTTAGAACGCAAAAAGGATTCATTGGATGTGTTTTCTAAAAGCCGACGTACCAAATAGGCCATCCCGGGGATAAGATCTCCAACGGTTGCATATTCTCTAACTCTGTATCCTTTTTTAACAAAGGCGGATTTAAGTTCGTCGGCCATGCCGTACAGCATCTGTATTTCAAAGGCATTCTTAGGAAGTCCAATATGTTCGGCGTAACAGGCGCTGGCCGCCAAAGACCGCACATTGTGAGAGGCCAAGGCCACTTTTATTTTTGGAAAGTGATCTAATAGCAGCTTAGCACATTGTTCATAGTTGGCATCCGACTCTTGTTTGTTGGTGTACACCGGTATGGGCCAATCCTTTTGGCTGGTCACAATATTCTCGTAGTCCCAATAAGCTCCTTTTACTAAACGAACACTAAAAGGGGTGCCTCTGTGATCGGCAAAGGCTATGAGCTCTTGGAGATCGGCATAGGAATCTCGAAGGTAGGCTTGAAGCACAATTCCGAAATGCGGGTAAGACTTAAACTCCTCTTCAAGAAGGAGTTGTTTGAACACCTCAAATGTCATGTCCTTATGGTGAAAGGACTCCATATCGATATTTATAAATACGTCTTTGCCAATAGCGAGCCGGAATATAGATCGTAATCGATCTTTAAGAGTTTCAACGGATCCTTCCCAATCTTTTTCATTCACTTGGGAGTAAACACTGGTCAGTTTAACCGATACGTTCACTTTAGGGATTTCCCCTAGAGCATCTGAATCGAGAAGGTCTTTGGTGGCCCATGATTTAGCATCTTTACTTAGCCATTTAATAATTTCAGTGTACCGTTGGTGGTAGTCTAGTGCTTCCTTTTCAGAGAGCGTGGCTTCACCTAGCAAATCTACGGTAAAACAGATGTTGTTATCCCGTTGTTTTTTTAAAATGGGTAAAGCGCTTTTTGGGTCTTCGCCAGTAATAAACATTTTGGCCATTTGTTGCACATTCTTACGAATGGCTTTTGCCATCAGTCCCGGGGCTAATGCTCCTACACCAACGCTAAGGTTAAACACCTTAGCGATATCGACACCGTCACCTTGTAAGTCGTTAAAATATTCTTTTATATGTTTGGTTACTTCGGAGGGAGAGGTGAGGGTGGGCAAGACATCTACAAATCGAAACATGCGAGTTTTGAAATCCTCGTTTTGCATGCTCCATTCCATGATGCGGCCATACCACCAGTCTTTCCTAAAAAAGCCACCTTTTGCAGGTGCACTTTCCGCATAACTGAAAATTTCTTTTCCAAATTTTTTTATGTTTTCTTGATCAACTTCTTTTGCCTTTACCATGCCTTCCATCTCTTCCTCAGCAGGATTGACCTTTCGAAAAAAGCCTAATCTTGTAGTGTTAGGTTCGACTTCCAAGGGGACCCCCATCCAGAATGAAAAAAACAGTTGAAGTATTGGGATTAATTCGAGAAAAAGGCAAGGAGATTGCTGGCCCAACTCTTATTTGCAAGCTGCAGCATTTCGATTTTTTGCTGAGCCCTATTAAAGGGCACAATGAGGAGAATTTCGAGTTCATGACCACTTCTGATAATCGATCAAAATTTAGAAAATTCATGTCGCCGAAAGGTGGATTTAGAGCCTGTTTTGTGGACGCCACTGCGGCTGTTGAAAAGATGCAATCTCTACAGAATAGCTACCCACTGGCGAGTATGGCTGTGGGGCGAGCTATGATCGGTGCTGGCCTGATGGCTATTATGCTCGACGATGAAGAGGGCCGTTTGAGTGTTCACTTTCAGGGGGATGGCCCCTTGGGAACAGTATTTGCGGAATCAAACCATCAAGGGCATTTGCGAGGGTTTTGTACTCATCCACAATTACAGATGCCCTATGTTTCTGGTAAGCCTTTAAATGTATCCAAAGCCATTGGCAATGGAACATTAGCGGTTGTGAGAACGTCTAAAAAGTTTGCGGAACCGCAACAAGGGATGGTGCAAATTCAATCTGGTGAAGTGGCCCAAGATTTGGCTTTCTTTTTAACCGCCTCTTTCCAAATTCCTTCGGCATTGGTCTTGGGAGTGAGTGTAAATGAGTACGGTAAGGTCACTGGTGCGGGAGGCATCCACATAGAAATGCTTCCCGATGCGGAAGAGGATTCCATTGCTCAAATAGAAAAGAATATTAAAAACGCTCCGTCTATCAGTGAGTACTTAGAGTCGGGTGGAGATGTTCAACAACTGCTTAACATTTTTTTTGATGGTTTTCCTGATATAAAGGAATTGGAAATGGAGGCAGAGGCGGAGTTTCGCTGCCAGTGCAATAGACAGCGCTTTGAAACATCCTTACAACTTTTTCCTCTAGATGAACTCAAGGAAATGCAAACCTCTGGGGAGACGATAGATGCTCAATGCGAGTTTTGCGGAAAGCGTTACAAGATTCAGCCAGAAGCTATTGGTCGGGTGATTAGATTAAAAACAGATCAATAGTTTTATTGAGGCTTATAAACCTTTTAAATACGGTTGATTTATTAAGATTTGACCCGTTAAAATGTTGAAACCGTGATTATGCAAGGCCTTCATTTTATTGTTATAACAACAAAGGTCTTCGAGGAGTCTTTTCATGTCAGAAACTAAAGTACTTGTTGTGGATGACGAGCAGGGAGTCAGAGAGTACCTAGCTACGGTACTTCAGGACGAGGGGTTTCATGTACAAGCCATTGCTAGTGGAGAAACTCTTTTTGAAACTTTAAAAAGCTACAATCCTAATATGGTTTTGATGGACTACCGTATGCCCGGCCGTGGTGGTGTTGAGTTGGTTCAATCCATTCGAAATTTTGCCGACTACAAATCGTTGCCTATAATAATGGTTACGGGTGTTGCCGGAGAAGATGACAAAGTGGCCGCATTGGAGATGGGTGCGGACGATTACGTAGTAAAACCGTTTTTACCTAAAGAGCTCTCGGCTAGAATTCGAGCTGTGTTGCGAAGAGTTCAGGAAGAGCCCACTGAGCCGGAGCCAGTGCTTCAAAACAATGGCCTTGCGGTAGATGTTAAATCTCATACCGTCACTTTAGACGGTGAAGAAGTTCATCTCACATTGACCGAGTTTAAGATTTTAAGTGAATTGTTGAAGCAAAAAGGCCAAGTGCTTTCCAGAGATAAATTGCGTCAGAAAGCCTTAGGTAATCTCAACGTCACAGACCGAACCATCGATGTGCATATGGCTTCGTTGCGGAAAAAGCTCACTCGATGTGGTGACGATATTCAAACGGTACGCGGTGTGGGCTACCGAATGTCTTTACATTAGGTGCGAGGTGTTAGCCCTCTATGTGAGGGTACGCGCCATGCGGAACTTAGTTTCGCAGAGTTGCTGCTGATGTTCTTACTCCCGGTTTAATCTATAAAAATATCTTATATATATCATCTTCAAATCGAATAGAAGAGATTACAGGGTGTCGTTTCGCTCCGGGGACACCAGTCTCCCTTATATATCTTTTGTGAAACACCGTTATTTTGCATTTCAGGACAAGTTGACACCAAAAAAGTTGGCCCCTCGCTTGCTCTATAGGGAGGTAACTTACCGGCTCGCACCACATTCGTGGAGTCCTGCAAAGAGCCACCTACCCGCCATAAACAACCTACCACCGCCAGGAAGGGGAGCCAGCCTCCCCCGCCTCCTGCCGCCTTTTTTAAGCCGTTTAGGAAATCAGGTTTTCGGAATATTTTTACGGGATATTGTAGTAGTGAGTGCCAGGCATATTTTTCGGATGCAGCGCATGCTTCTTCTGCACGGCATCCGAAAAATATGCCTGGCACCTTCCACCCCTTCCGCGGGTGCGCGAAGTGTCGCTCAGACTGTTAGGATTCTAATCAGTGGGTTTTTACAAATAATTTTAACCATTTAGGTCCGTGTCTCTGTATGAAACAGTGGATATTTCCAAGGATGCGGAAATTGTCAAACACCGATGGTTTTGATAACAAATGAGTGAAAGCTCAAATAACTAGTAATTACAGTAGTTTATCGGCTTGGCTTTGTGGATCTCTATTTGCTCTCTATTAGGGTAGGAGAGATAAGCAAAGATGAAACGAACTTCACCAAGACGACAACAGCGATACTTACTGCGATTACTCGCACTTGGATTTATGGCTTTGGGTATAGTTGCATGTCAAAAGCAGATTGTCCCTGAGGAGTCTTGTAATTTCGTACAGAACTCCGCGGACCAGAGAGTCTCTTGGGGAGCTGAGACCTTGGATTTCTATATCCATGAGTCCGTACCTTCTGAATATTATATGGCCATCCACAATGCGGCAGACACTTGGAATGAGGTATTGGGTCGAGAAGTGATCCGGATTGAAATCGAAGGTGTGGCTGGAGATATCAATGATCGTCGCGACAATGTATCCATGATCTATTTAATGGATACGTGGGATAATGATAATCTGCGTGAGCAAGCTCGTACCAGCGTTCGCTGGAGAGGCACTCAAATCATTGAGTCTGATATCTTGTTAAATGACCAATACTTTAATTTTTCGGTAGAGCCCAAAACCCCCCTTTATTATGTGGATTTGGAAAGTTTAATGGTCCACGAGATGGGCCATGCCATTGGCTTAGCACATGTAGAGGACGATCAAAGCGTGATGCATCCCCAGCTGGCTCGGGGTGAAGAGCGGCGATTGGTTTCAGATTTGGATATTGAGTCGCTAACGTGTGAGTACTGAGAGTTGTAATTAGTTCCATAATGGATCTCGTGGAGCGGCAGAGAGAGTGAATGTAAGTTAATTTAAGTTTTTTTGATAACAAAATATGGATAGACTTTTAACTGTACGCTAACTTTGTTAGCGGAAAAGATAAGCAGGAGATAAAATGAGAAATCTAACGAATCAGGCACAAGCTATACAGCCACTACCGACAAAGACGTCAGTGGAGCCTTATCCGGTTTCTTCTCCTGCTGGGCATGACATCATTGGTCAATTTCAGGCGAATCTCAAGCAAGTGGGAGAGCTCCAAAAGAAGCTCAACTTTATGGTGCGTGAAGTGGATGGCCTTGTGAAATCTAGAAAACGATAATTAATCGTCTTTACCAATTATATTAATTTTTGCTTCAGGTTCTGGCAGCTGAGCGCCAGCTTCTCTCTTTGCGATACTTTCCCTATGAATCTCAGCAACTGAGCGGGCCTGATCTCTGGTGACCGTCCCAATTTTAGGGATCGCTATGCTGAGAGTGCCGCTGTCGTATTGTTTGGAAATGTGTTTCGGTGAAACGGGGTGGGTGAGTTGTAGCTCCTCTCGGAAGCTTTGGTAGTTATTGGTCTCTAGGGTTCGACCTTCTTTTGTGACCTTGTCATTGAACCGACGCTTTCCGCTGACGACCAAACGATCATCTTCTACATACACCTTGATATTCTTACGCTCATGCTCAGGAATATCTATAGAGAAGAGATATCCATAATTGTATTCGGTCAAAGTGTTTTCGAGTCCTTGCAATCTATAAAAAGGATCTTCTGTGGCTTTGTGATAGGGGGCATGCTCTTTCATTAAGTGGATTTTTTGTTCTACAACGGCGCCTGTGTACTGTTCTTCTTGAGCTCTCAAAGCCTTGCTATTGAGGATATGGTTCTGGCTAAAAGCTTTCTTGAATTCGTTTCTTTGATTTTTTAATTCCTTCTCATAAATGGATTTATCCCGAGCCATATGCTGATGGTGAAGCTCTCTGGCTTCAGCTCTTTCTTTGTCTTGAAGTTGTTTTTGCTCCATCAGTTCTCGTTCGTGAAGCTGTTTGGATTGTTCATATTTATGAGTGTAAGACTTTTTTTCTAGCTCGACTCTTTGTTCCCCTTCTTGGTGGGCACGCTTCAGCTCTTTCCGGTTGTTTTCTTGTTGCTTAGACATCTCGACATTATGTTGGTCTCGCTCAAGTTTTAGTTGGTGCTCATTTTTTTGCACAAGATTTTTCAATTTAAGCTCACCTTCTTTTTGTTGAAGTTGCTTTTGCTCTTGAGTTTGGTTTCTCAAATTGGAGAGTCTTTGATTGGATTCCAAGCGCTCAACATCATACTGTTCCGCTGTTTCCAGTCTCTGCTCCTGTAGGCGCTGTTTTCCTTCGATGCGTTGCTTTTCGTATAAATTGCTGTAGTGAGTTTTTTGTTTTTCTATATTTCGACTATTTTGTTTATTGATGTCTTCAATTTCTCTATTGGCACTTTGCTTTGCCAATGTGACTTTGGTTTTGGCCTCTTGGTTGATCTCATTCACTTTATCAGCCTGTTGTTGTCTGTAAGATGAGATTTGCCTATTTTGTTGTTCTTGGACTTGTTTTAGTCGAGATTGAGAACTTTCTAAAACTCGTTTCTCGCGATCTCGTAGTCGCTCTAAATTGCTTTCAATGTTTTGCTCTTGAGTGGTAATGCCTTGGCGGAGCTGATCCACTTTACTTTCACCGGCTTCTTTTTGGTTTCGATAAATCCGCGCTTGTCGTTCTCGGAGATTCTTAATTTTATTCGTATGCTGGTTTTTTAGAGCTTCTAATTTTTTGTCGTTCTGCTCTTGTATGTGGCTGATGGCAGCTTCGCCGCTAGAGCGTACCCGAGTTTCCTTTTTGGAATTGGATTCTTTGATTCGCTCTAAATTTCTATTGTGTTGGGAAAGAATCTCGTCGCGTTTACGTCGATAACTATCATTCAGCTTTTGAACTTCAGTTTGGTTGTGCTGTTGAATGTTATTGATTGAATTTCCACTCATAGAATTATGTTAGCATGTGAGGTGCAAACACTTGATTTTTATCGGTAATCTATAAATGTGTGGTGGTGTTTCAAGCCTTCGGTAGGAGGAAAAAACTTCCGTTTAAGGGGACTGTTCACTGATTTTTTGGGTTGGGGCAGATCGGTTGGCCATAGCTGCCATTGTGGTAACACATCCAGGTATTAAAAAGCTGGATAGTTTCGCCGGGCTTAAGTGTATAGAACTCTCTATATTGTTGATCATCCAGTATGGAAGTGATGGACCGCTCAGCTCCCGATTCCTCATTGGTGATAAGAAGCTGGTAGGCTCTGTATTCGGCAGAAGCTGTAAAAGTGAGCAGCAATAGAGCTAGAAGGGCGAATATAGACTTCATTGTCTCTTTTTCGGACACTTTCTTTGGAAAATTTAATTGAAATTTCAAGCCCTCTATAAGTCCAGCACTTTAAGTTGCCGATATTACAAGTGAGATGAAGACATATCGTGAACATGAAATCTGGAACTGGCATCAGGTTGTGCTCAACGGACTGATCCGTCCCCATCGATTTTTTAAAAACAGTGAGTGGGATGGGGATCTGTACCTCAGCGTGCCGCTTCTGTTCTTTTGGACCTTCCTATCTTCTGCGACTTACTTACATTTTGAAAATGTATTTTCTTGGGGGACGATTGTAAATTCGTCTGGATTTCAAATGGTGATGTTTCTCATCGTTGGGCTCATTTTAGAGGTTTCTAAAAAGTATCTCAAAGTGGGTGTTACTCCCACTCAATTTGCAAGTTTCTTATCCTACATAATGATGACCTACACGTTCTGTATGGTTTCCCTTTTTCTGATGGTTGGATGGAACTTGGCAGTGGGGTTTTTGTTCACCTGTTGGTCGGCCTATGGTTTTGCGGTCACCTTTACAGGCTATAAAGGGGAGTCGATACAGTCCTATGCGGGTCGAATCGCTGCCGGATTGATTCTGGTGGCCCCGCTTATCTATGTGCAGTCCTATATGCTCAATTTACATAAAAAAAACCAGCAGCTACTTTGGAAGATGGCTCAAGAGAATGCGGCCTCTGAGCGAGCCAAGGTTCCTGTCGTAACCCCGTCAAAGAAAGATGCTACTGTCGAGGTGGACTTCTCGAAAATGATCCGTCGTGGTCCACTTAAAAAGGGAGATGTGTTTCGCTACCGAGTGGAATTTTGGAGAGATAAGAAACGCATTCACGGAGATTTGACTGTGGTCATAGATAGTGTGGCCGGAAATGGTGCTGTAAATGTAAATGTCTACTCAAAGTTTGGTAAAAAGAAACGTAGTTTTAGAAAGCTGCTTACTGAACAAGAGCTTTCGGTAAGTCAGTCCATGCTCAATAGAAATCAGAAGCCAGGCCATTTTGTGGCTTACTCGTTACTGACCACGGCCCATGTTTCTCTAGAGCCGTTGCCAAAGTATCAAAAATTACAGAACAATAAATTTCTTAAAAATATTAAAACTCGTAAGATGTCTCGTGGGGGCATTTCAGGGTACGAAATCAAAGGTCTGCCCAATTTAGTTTATTTGTCTTCCGGGGAGAGGGAAAAAACGACCATCTCCGTTTCAGAGAGAATAGGTCTGCCATTGGTTGTAAAGGGTCGGATGCCGGCCTCAAATATCAATTATAAAATCAATCTTAGAAAGTTTGAAAAGGGTCGGCTTTAAAGTTGTCTTACTTTTCTGTTGAAGGGGGCTAGTGCCTATAGGGAGTGGCCATCAATGCGGTATTGTCTAAAATATGAAAATACGCCCGCAAAAGCATTTCGTAGGACTCTTGATCGAGGCTTTGTAGGAAAAGTTGTTTTTCATTGAAGGTTTTTTTATCGATCAGTTGATGAAATAGGTCTTGTAGCTTGTCCATATTTGGTGGATTGAAAAAATCAATGTCCTCGGTGGGGACTCGCAATATCTGTGCGATATTGGTGTGATCCCAAAGAAGGTGCAGTCCGTTAAGGGACTGACATAATAAATGCTCTATATGCTCTAAATTCATCTCATCCATGGCGTATCAAATACTCGTTGTATTAATTTGATCCGATTCCATTCGGTACATTACACCTGTAGTCTTATATATTGTGACCCTGGATTAATGCTTTGTGCAACATTAAACCACTCACGTTGACACGCTTTGTCGGCAACGCGTAAAATCAAAGGGTGAGGTCTTCAATGGCAAAAATTAATTCTGATAGTGATCCCGGGCAAGAAATTGTCATTGATCGGGACAAAGGCTTGGTCTTCCGATCTGAGGAAGAACTGTATAAGCATTTTGAAAAAGATATTGAGCAGCTAGAATCTCAGTTTTTTAACTGGCGTAAAGAAGCGGATGTTGCAGAAAAAGACTTCGATAAATTTGAGCATAGACTGACAGACACTCTAGAAGATCCCGATGAAATTTGGCGAGACAATGAGACTCTCTTAAAAGAACCTGTTTGTATTTATTTAAAGGTATTTGAAAAAGAGTCGGCTCGAAAAAAGCGTCTGAATAAATCTACGGCTAGTGAAGAAGAGTCCGTTCCTCGGGAAGAGGATTTAGAATACTACGTGGCTGTGACTTATTTGACCGATGATGTCCCCAGTTTTATTTATTTACATTTCCCAAGTACTGATATTGATCTTGTTGAGAGATTTAGAGATGGCGATTTAGTGTTTTCTAAAGCTCTAGAGCAGGTGCCTCCAGGTGCGATCATGGGTGATGCAATGACTGAAGGGGATGAATTGGCGTTGGGACTGTATGAGTCCATGCTAGTGGTTCGAAGCTCTAAAGATATAGACGAAGACGATTTTCAGGAATTTGCAGAGTTGCGCGAAAGAGCTGTGGAAGAAGCGGATGAAATTTGGCGCCGAGATGATGGTATGGGTAATATCCTGGTCACATTTGTTCGGGATTTTGCCGACGAATATGATGGTGATCTTTGGTACGTCGTGGTTACGGTAGAGGACAGTCCATCTAATTCACACTCTTTGCTGTTTTCTTTTCCTACCCAGGATAAAACTCTTTTGGATCGTTATCGTCTTGGTGAAAACTTACAGGCAGAAGAAGTGGTTCAAGAGTCCTCTCATTAGGGAGGCCGTCACCAAATGCGTCTTCCTGGGGGTGGAAGAGGGAAGACGCTCTTATTGGGTTTAAAGCATTTCGTTACAAAAAGTGTTTGTTTGCTGATAATACTCATCATCAGTAAGTCCGCTGCTACGAATGTCGTAGTTGGGGTGTAATAGCAACAGATTCAGCGAATCATGAGTTTGTTGATAGGCATTTGGGTTCGCATAGAACGGTGGAATGATAAATTCTGCGCTTTCGATGGAGTCACCACCCGAAAGAGGGTACTGAGCCATACTCACAGCTTGATAGCTGATAGAAACATTTTGAAGAATAAAAATTGTACCGTCAAAGAAGTCCGCCAAATCACTTCCATAGAAACCACTAATGGATTCGTTAATATCACTTTGAATACTCTTAAGTAGACCGGAATTCATTTCAGTAAAAGTTGTGGCTTGAGTGCTCGAAGTAACCAAAGAGTAAGAGTCACCTAAATTCGCCACGTAATAACCAGACCCTTTATGCTGTATTTTAAATCCCGTTGCACTTGGCGCATGAACTATATTGTTACGGGTCTGTTCATGCCACAAATGAAATTCAATCTTAGTCGAAGAGGCATTTATAAAGTTTGTGGGTAAATTTGTAATTCTAAGTCTTACCTGATTGAGGTCAGTAGCTCCAGTATTTGGATCTATATATGTACTCACTAAGCCGGCCATTGATTTAGACTCGTAGTCAAAACCACTACAAAGAGCCATGCTTGCGCCAGCGATAGTTGTGTAGTTTGTATTAGTAGTGGTTAGACCTCGACTGCTGTAGCTCGAGCTGCCGTAGGTGCTTGCAGGTTGCGTTTGTCCGCAGGCCATTAAAAGTAAGCTGATTAAGATTAATATTAAGTATTGATTGTTCTTCATTTATCCACCCCCGTGGTATTTCCCTTATATAAGGCAAGGGTCGTGCCGCCGTGCCAGACTCAAATGCAAATGAGAGACACCTGGATGAATCTTAGTGTTTCATAATGAAACATGTTTTTTAAAAGAGACCTTTTGCGCACACTCGAGGGATGGATGATTTTGAGATAGTGCTGGTCGGACTCGTAAGTCTATGTAATCATTGCCTATCATTGTATGTGTTTAATTCTTGGACGATTGGATATGTAATGAAAAGTGTATTGAGTTGTTTATTATTGAGTCTCGTGGTCTCAGGCTGCGCTATGGGATCTAAACTAAAAGATACTGGAAAGAGTGGACTAGAAAAAGGCATCACTTACACGCCGGCTGAAGGCTACTCTGAGAAGCAAATGTTTTTGTCTCATTCTGAGACAAAGCGATTTGATAGCAATGAATTGGTCCACAAGAAAATTGAAAAGGTGAGCTTTGAACTTCATAGTGTTGTTAAAAAGAAGGCAACGGATTCCCCTCAATATTATGTGGAGTTTACTACTAAAAATAAAAATGGAGAGGTGGATCTGCATGCGCTCGCTTTTCCTGAAAACGATGAAACCCTAAAATACGTGTTTACTGAAAACCTGGATGTGGTTTTCGCTGACCGATTTCCTAAGACCTCGTTATTTTATCTTCCCCCAGTGTTTTTGCCTGATGAGCCTATGAAAGTGGGCGATACCTGGACCGACAAGCGTGAGTGGCAGGGACTTTATAATAATCTTCCGCTTAGGATAGATGTAACAAGTATCCTTCAGGGTATCGTCCAATGTCCGGGGGGAGAAGACTGCGCCAATATTGAAATTAGCGGTAGGGTAAGTATAACCGGCCCATTAACAAAAATGACTCAGTTTAATAGTTTAATGCAGGGGCGTTTTTTAATTGGTGTGGATACAGCAAAAATCTATTGGTCGGAGATATCTAGCGAGGAAGAGTTGATCACCTCTGAGGAAAGGGTCGAGATTGATTCATGTATCGTATCCTTCTTGGATGAGCCAAAAGAAAGCGCTCTCCAAAGACCCTCTGGTCCATTGAAGTGTGATCCTTTCCGTAGGGAAGCAAAAGACCTCCCATAAATAAAAGTACCAAACCCCTTTTTCCGTTGCGCCGTAGTATAACCTCGGTCCTTTCCCGCTACGGCACCGCATGACTAAAAGGTGATGGTCACCCCGCTAGATCTCAACAACTGAAAATCGAGAGCTTAAGAAATAGTTGCTGTCTTCATTGAGGATTACATCTGTGAAGCCAAGCTGAACTTCTAGGATTTTCTTAAGGCGACTCATATTAACATAAATGGAAGGGTCATGTTGTGTTGGATCATAGTTTTGCTGCCATACGCGATCGACAATTTCCTCTTTACTTACGGGCTTGGTCGAGCTGCTGAGCAAAGTAAAGATATCGAATAGTACTTTTTTGCTCTCTAAATTGACAATGGTCATTGATTGATTGGCGATAGATTTGTGGTTGGTGATGACATAGATGTCGCTATTGCCCAACAAGAATTCAGACATTCCGCTAAGGTTTTGGCTAGTAAAGTTTAAGCGGGTGTAACACGTCTCAATCAGTTCAGAAAACAAAAGTCTTAATAGTTTTTCGTTTTCGATAAATAGACGACGTAAAGCTCTTTGGCTCTGTGAGGCCAATTCCCAATCATTACTTTTTACGGAAGTATAAAACTGGTTCAAAAGTATAAGAATATGTGGAATTAGAAAGCCGGTGTCATGAACGTCAATATCACTACGATTGAACTCATCGAGTTCTTGTTGTACGTCCTCTAACTGACCTTCGAAAGTGGCATTCATCCATATGCAAGCTTTTTGTATCCAATATTGTAATGGTGAATCTAAAGTTGCCAAGAGATGTGAGTAATAATTGTCTCCATTGTTAAGTAAATTATTGAGGCATTGAAATGTATAGATCTTACTTTGGATGAATTGTGATTCGGATTTGCCAGAAGCCTCGCCTTCAAATTTATAACCATAATAAAAGCTTCTCTGTAAATCTATTAACTCTAATGAAACCTTTTGTGCCAACTCAGGGTTTGTGCGCAGAAGATTTTCAATGGTTTTTCGTAATTCTAGGTACTTCTCTTTGTTTGCAGCAACACAGGCAATGGCTAAAATTTGAATGGACTCTCTCAGGTCTTCACAGTTTTCTAACTCTTGTTCCTTCTCAGCGAAACGATCTTGTACCCATTGTAATCTTAATAGTTGCAATTCAATTTGTAATTGGATTCTAAACCAGCGCCACTCATATGGATTTCTCTCTCTAGATGCAAAGAGGTCTTCGGAGTGCCTCAAGAACTTTTTGGCTTTGTCCAGTTGGCCACTCTCTGCGCAAACGTCGGCTGCGAGTAGGTATCCAGCTATCTGTTGATTTTTTGTTCCGTTGGACCTTATTGTTGGCTGTTCAGAATCGAGCATTCGAAGTGCTTCATTTAAATTGTTCTTACGCTTCTCCAGGCCAACGGAGTGAAATACCAATGAGATTTTTAAACTTGGATTAGGGTTATCTTTTAGAGTTTCATTCAAAGCTTGAAATGTAGACTCTGCTTCATCGAAACGTTTGAGCTCATCTAAGGCTAAGAACATATTGTAGTATGATGTCTGCAAGGAAGCTCTTTGGTCCATCTGTTTGGATAGATCATTGGCTAACTTTGAAAACTTATAACTTTCCTCATATTGAGAGTTCCAGAATAAATCTATTCCGAGATTAAAAGCGTGCTTGAGTTTTACTGCCGGAAGTTCATCAATAGAGGGTAATTCCATCGCTTTTTTTCTAAGGTTAACGGCTTCGACGTATTGCCTGTTAGTTCTCAGCTCAAGGGATTTCCAATGATAAAAGTCTGCTTGTGTTTGTGTATTGGCTTCCTGCGTTTTTAGCGATTCTTCGAACATCAATACATTGTGATGAAATTTATCTAGATCTTTGTAATGGTAACTAAGCTGGCAAACGCTTCGGATAAAATTTTGATCTGTTGATAGTTCGGAATGAAGACTGGTGTTTTGTTCCACAACACCCAATAGCTCGTTGGCAATGGAATAGTTTTCGGAGCGGACATTTATATCAATGGCTGTATTTACAAGCTCGGCATCGATTTGGCCCATCACAATAGACTCCATCACGACTTCAGTATATTCTTGTAGATGTTTATCGTTGTATAGGGTTTGGCAGTAACTTTTTAGCTCAGTAATAGTAACATTCTGCTCGGCCAATAAGCGGTAATAGATATTATCGCTTTTGTCTAAATTGTCGATCATAGTATTTAAAAGTTTATTCTGCTCAGACTCATCCAAAATTTCACGAGAGAAATACTCATTGATCAGGGGTTGCAGAATAATCCGGCTGTCCGTTTTTTCGATGATCTTCAACTTGAGCAAGCTGTTTAAGTTGGCGGTGACAAATTCAGGTGCGCGGTCTAAATACCTTTGAGGGACTTGTTTGTTGACGATCCAAAACTTGAAGCTGTCTAAGAGATTCTGTTCTAAGGTCTCTAAGAGCCATTGCGAGTAAAACATCTTGTTAGTGTTTTTATCGTTCTTAGAAAGTAGGATGATTATAAGTGTTGGGTTGTGTACGTGCAGTGGTAAATTCCCACGATATTTTAATTTTCTAGCGAATTCGCCCACTTCCTCTGGAGTGAGTCCTGTTAATTCAATGTTGAAAACAAAGTGGGAGTGTAGGCTCGAAATGTCTATAGGATAACTAGAGTTTAAAATCAGCAATGAATCTTCTATGGATTTAGTGCTGATCTCAATGAGCTTATCTTTAAGGATGGGATCCAGAAAATGGATGTTCTCCAGTAAAAAAATACATTTTTTTTGAAACAAAAAATAAAGTGCAGATTCTAAGGCTTCGTAGTTAGTTTGGCTTTTGACCTCTTCAGACTGTTTCGCTGACAGTACTGACTGAATCTGATTTACTAAGCTTTCAGCGGAAGTGGGTTCTGAAAGTGAAAGATAAAACGACTTATAGGCGTTGTTCTGAGTGAGGTTTTTTACAAAAGCATAACAGACTTCACTTTTCCCAATTCCGTGCTCACCCGTAATGGCTAATATAGACTGCTCTTTACTAGCTTCACTCAACTGTTGTAGCTGTTCGTTGTAACCGGTAAATAGCTTAGAGGGAGTAGGTATTCGTTTTTTCATTTCTTAAAAAATAGCACTTCTCAGGGAAAAAAGAAAGCCCCATAGGGGGGATGGGGCTTTCATAGAAATTTCTTTCATTAGTGTTAGATTCTAGTCGGAGTATTACTGACAACTTCTTCTAAGTACCGCAAGAATGTTGGTTCCAGCAGTCAGGATTTCGTCCATAAGTTCAGATCTCCAAACGGCCTCTTCCAGTTCCTCCATTTGAGTCTCCACAGCGCAAAAAGAGTCAATCACGGAGTTGATCGCTACTTGTGATTCTGGTTTTGCCGTACTTACTGGTGGTGATGTGATAATTCTTAAAGCGCTTCTCACATCGCGGTTTAGGCGGTTGAAAACTTCTAGTCGAGTTTGGTCACCAACAGTGTCTTTTGCTACAGGGATAAGACATCTTAAACGTTCAATACCGGCAATGACTGGGTCATAATCGTAGCCCTGAGCATAGCAAGGGTTAGGGCCGCTAAATTGAGCGTAGTTGTTGGCTTGTGCCTCTAATGTAAAAGTAAAAGTGAGTAGTATTATTGTTTTAAAAGTTATTAATAGTTGTTTCATGGGGATCTCCTTCATATTTATTTATAAGTTTAGTTAATTCGATCATTGAGGTATTCAATATCTGCAGCGAGCTCATCTAGGTCGGCTGCTCCAAAGTTTCCGATAATAGAGTCTAGAGTGTGTTTGAGGTCTGGCGTGAACGTGTTGACTACAAGTTGTCCTTCACTGTTGGCACACACAAAATCTTGGTCACAGGCAATCATTTTTCGCTTAAAGGAACTGATGGCCAGTTTCAAAGGCTGCGTGTACTCAATTCTTTGCGAATCAGTGAGGTGACCTTCAACCAATGACATTGATTGACTTAAACTTTCGGCAAAGTAGCCACCACCGGGTCTTCCGGCACCATACTGATTCCAAGATCTAGGAAGCACGGGTCGCCCAGTCATACTGTCAATGGGTAGTTCCCAGTACATGGCAATTTCAGTAACTTCTGGTTGGTCGTCGGAGGCATATAAAACAATTTTGTGAGGACAATGATTGACATGGATTGCTGAACTGGCACCTCGCTTTGTCTCTTCATGTAATGTGAAATTGCCTACGAACTCATGATCAATTTCGAGTCCGACGGAGGCCTTTTCATCACCCCATAATGCAAACTCGTTGGTAAAGCCTGATACGGCCACTTTTTGTAAGATAAAATTGTTATACTCAGAGTTGTCTACATCCAATGAGTAGATAAGGTCGTTTTCACTAAATTTGGTTGAAGATCGACGCTGTTGATCGGAGTCGCCATTACGGTTGACGTATTCTGCTGCATGGGGATCTTCGTGGCTATTGAAGCGTATTGTTTCTACATAGACGGCCCCAATCCATTTGGCGTAACAGTTACTACCTGGGTTTAAAAATCTTCCGGCAATAAAGCAAGTGCCAGTGGGAAGAGGGGCTGTGAATGCTCGACCGTAGTGTTGGCGAAAATTGGGACTGTATTGATTGGCATTGGACGTTAGGGTGAATCCAATGAGGGCTAATACCAGCCCCAGTGTGTTTAGTTTTTCTTTCATCCATTTCTCCTTGGTTAGGATTTCGTGGAGAAAAGTACGCCCTCGAAGGCCAAAACAAAACTAAACGGTCCTAAAAGATGTATCTATTTAAATATATTGAATATTTTCGAAATCTGCAGATCTGGTATCTCTTTGAGATAGAGTCCTCGTTCGTGATCAGAACACGGAACATGGTGTATATTAACTTTACAGATTGAGTAGAAATATCAAGAGGGGGGATTTAGCTGTGGTGACATTACATTAGTTGATATCACTATAGAAAGCTTTTTTTCACACTGATTCAAAGGTTGAAAGATGATTCGGATCCTCATCATTCTACTGTTATCTGTACCTGCTATTGCAAGTACTGAATTTCTTCGTGGGTCTATCTTGGTGGATAAGACACCACCTTATTCACAATACATTTTGAGTCAGGACTCGGGAGAGAAATTTTACCTTTATGGTCTGTATGGGCAAAGTTCTTTTGAAGGGGAAGTGGTGATACCGCTCAATCGTGCCTTATACAAAACCAATGAGCCTAAACAGTATATACTAAATCCAATTGTTCTTCCTACTGGTGCTGAGCAGTTCTTAGATATTGAGGACGATGTCGTTGAATTCTATTTCTTGGAACGAGTTCAACCGAAAGATGAAGACATCAACAACACCTCTTTTGCATGGGGACATGGAGCTATCCGAGTTGGAAATAAAATATACAACTTCTTTCCTTTTGGGAAAGAGGAAAGTTATTTTAAACACATTCTCACTCCGGCAGAATTCTTTTTTACTACTCCTGGTTATCTTAATTTTAGGAGCATATGGAGCATTAAAATTAAAGTGCCTGCAAAGAAGATTGAAGGGCTTCAGTCTTTACTAGACAACGAATATGGATTGAATGGTGGTAAGATCCAACCCTACGACAAAATTTTGAATAACTGCATGAACGCACTAAATGCCAGTTTAGGTTTTCTGGGGTTTAACGGCGAGCCGCCTCACTACCGATCTCGGAAAAAAGACTATAAGTTTATAGAGCCCTTCACGGCCTTGTTTACTCTAGCTTCTAGGTTTCATCTGCCTTATATCGTGGAAAACTATTTTTCCTCACAGGACTATAAATATCTAGGTCTGAGCTATTACCCACAACTCAAGGTGGAAGACAGTGTTTTTGAAAGTACGATTGGTCGTCACTGGAATAAAAGTTGGGCCATTCCTACTTTGGGCATAGAGGATGTTTCTAACCCATTGCCGGATTTAACGGAATCTTGGAAATCATTTAGTTCAGAATGGGATATGAGTGTGGCCATTCAGTCTAGTGAAGCCTTTGCTACTGATCCGACCATGAAATTATTAACATGTGATGGGATTATTGAAGAAGGACACATACTGCAAACTCATCTTATAGAGTTTTACCACAAACCTAAGTATGCCAAAGATCGTGCTTTTTTTGACGAGCTTCACCGTAGTGTTTTGCATTTAGGTGAAATCCAATTGCCATTGCGGGAAAGACTATCTGAGTATTTAGGCCTTCCGCTGGATATGATTGGTCGAACTTATCCTTTGGTGTTGTATACTCATCCTGAAGATCTTCGCCCCATCGCTACACGGGCCAAGCCGTCGTATCTTCGCTCGTTGGTGGGCAAGCCAAATCGTAAGCTACTGCAAAGGCTTTCCAGAATATGCCGAGCGGGTCAGCTGACCGAAGACTTGAAAGATCAATTTAATGAACAGTGTGAACCCATTTCTGTGGAAGCCGCTGGTCTGGAAAAATTACAGGTTTTTATCGATTTAGTTTTGAACAAAGGCATTCGGCAGTGCAAAAAGCCCTATGATATCAGGGGTTTAGATATTTAAGTTGGGTTAAGTTGTGATTTTGTCTCAGCTTGCTAAATTGCCTATCACTAGGAGATTAAAATGAACAGCAAAGCTATACTTATTGTTTTTGGATACATTTGTTTATCTCAGATTGCTGTGGCAAGTGCCTCGACCTTTAAGGGTCACAACACGTTTAACAGCCTCGCGGCATGTAGAAGTGCGGAAGCGGCCCAGTCCTCTTGTGATAAAATGATTGCCATAAAGGACTCTTGCCTTTCATTGGCGAAAGACTTTGATGATTTTTATGATCTTGTACAGCCTACATGTGATGTGGGATCCAAGAACTATAATCTCTATCGCAGTCAGCTTTCTCTATTCATCAGTCAACACGTTGAAAGCTTTTTAGGTAAAGGAACCCTGCGAGGAAATTTACCGATTTTAAGTTCACATAACATTATTGATAGTCGCATTAGCCCGGATCAGATTATCCGAATGGGATGCTTGGTGCAGGATCCGTATGCTAGAGTCCGGGTGTATAAGCTGGGACTGGCTGAGGTGCGGAACATTGACGAGTTTTTGAGAATGGCGCAGTCATTGCCTCATATTCAATACCAAGGAGAGAGTCTCTGTCGCTCCAATGATCCACAAAAGCAGGTGGAAATATCAACGGCAATGGCGGGGTTCTATTTGGATTATAAAGAGAGCTTTTCTTCCGTTAGTGATATTGATCCACAGTCTCCATCGGTAGCCGTTCAGCAAATTGTAACTAATCTCAAAGTTGTGCAGTCCTATTATCCTGCGGTATTTAGCATTACTCTTGCTGATATTTTAAGGACGGCTTCTGAAATTGCTAATACAAAAACACCTGATGACATTTCTCAAGCCACTGTAAGGTTGGCCGGCTACAGTGACTATGTGGTCGATCTTGAGTCTTATTGGAGCCAAACAAAAGATATCTCTGTGCTACTGAATGGGGTGTCGAAGGGATTAATTTTCCTTAATCAAGATAGGCGTGGGAGCTTGCTCGCGCAAACGAGAGTGATGCGTTCTCTGCTAAGAGATTTGAAACTCTACTTTCCTCAAGACACGCAGAGACTGTTCCAGCAAGCTATTAATAAGCTCAATCGGATCAATAGGTACTACAAAGGCAATCTGAATGATGCCGATGTGGAGCAATCTATTGATGAATACTTACAGATTATGGATGGCGAATCTCCATTAAGCGAAGTCGCACTACAAGGAGCCATTCAGGTCTTAGATGAGAACTTTGCGGTAAATAGTGTAAAACACCGGGAAGTATCCATAACAACAGATAATTTTTTAAAACAACTTGGAATGTTTAAGGTTTTATTAGGAGTTACCCATGAAGAATAAAGTTCTGACCCAATTCGGTCTATTATCCGGTTTACTAATGTTTGCAGCACCGGCGTTGAGTGCGGTCCCTACCGTTTATAAAACGACGATCTACTCACAATCTATGGAAAGTGGTTCAGCTGTTTTGGTGGATTTGGAAGCCGCAGGATTCACGAGTTTAAAAGGTGGATGCTATTTCATTACAGCGGATCACACTCTTATGGATAAGCCCACAGGTAGTCGTGAGGGAATTTACATTTCCCATGAGTCTAAGCCGGGTGGACAGTTTAAAGCGTCCTTAGTAGGTCGTGATTGGGCTACGGAGACAGCCTTGCTGAAAGCCGACGCCGAGAACTGTAAGGGAGTTACGGCGGCAACCATCGTTAAAGAGAAGAGTTTGGCCGTCGATGATAAGGTTTACACCAGTGGGTATTTGTCAGGGCTGCGCTCGATGGTGCATGGTCGAAGCGCGATTCATCAAGTGGGTAGTTTGGAGAATCGAGACAGTTTAATCCCAAGACCTGATGTGAATCACGAATTTTCTATGTTGGGCTCCGGTGGTCTGGGTGTTTCCGGGGGGCTTGTTTCTCTGGATAAGGCCGGTCAAAAGCTTGTTGGAATGCTATCGCAGCAAGGTGTGGTGAGTATCAACGGAGAGACCAAGACTTCTATGATTGCAGTGGGCGCTTTGGATATTCTCAATGGCTTGGATTACATCGTAAATAAAGAAAATCAGGCAAGATTTTTTGCCTACAACTATAATACTCAAACTGTTGACGTGAATGGACTGACTCTCAGTAGCCCATTGAACGATGAACCCCCAGTACTGAAAGCTGATGCGGATCCGCATGGAACGACAGGGGAAGTTGGAGCAACAGTTATAAATATAGATAGCTCTTCTAAGTTTTATGATCTTCTTGTAGAGCAAGGTCAGCTTCCGGAACAGCCTTTAGTTTTGGCGTCGGTCGTGTGGAATAGCACCGGCCAGCGAGGGTTTATTCGGTCCGCTAGCGATTACGTTCGTGGTTTGATGAGACAAGAATTCCAGACTGATAGTGAATTTGTGGGACGCTACTATGGGTTAGCTGATGATCAGGTCAGGCCCGCTCTGGAATTGTTGGCAATCGTTAAGGGGAATTTAGTTAGTAGCTCCATTCAGGAATCAGATCTTGAGATGGCCAAAGAGCTCATAGCTAAATTAGAATCGGCCCTTGAAGCTAAAGATATGTCAGCCATTTCAAGCTTTTTGGAGTCAGACTGGAGCCAGTTAGAAAATATCGCAGACAAGTATTTGGACAGCGAAGAGCACCCTGAATTATTAGACCTTTTGGACATCGTTAGAATTACTAACTGAGGAACTGGAAAATGAAGATCATATTACTTTTTCTTATTGCATCTACCATTTCCTTCAGTGCGCAGTCTGAACAGGGTGGTGCCTGGTCTCTTTCCAATCCTTCCGGTTCTGAGGTTGAAGGGTCTATCAAGACTCAAGACCAACTAGATATGTTGATTACTGAGAAAGATCGAAACTGGAAGGTGCTTAAGGGAGAGATGTTCGCCCCCACGCTACACCTAGTGCTTAAGGGTGAGTTAAATATGATGACCACTTATGAACAGTTAAAAAAGCAATATGGCTTTTTTCAAGAACCACATGACTTTGTTACTGCGATATTTACTGGTGGAGTAATGACAATGTATGAATATTCCTCCCGAGTCGATACGAGAGCTAGAATCACGGATGAAACCCGGGTGAAGTTTAGGGACGCTACAGCGGAGCAAATTAACAGCGAGCTAAATACAACAATAGAAGGTCGTACGTTTTTAGACCTCTTTGGAAAGGTCAGCTACCTGACGGTAAACCCTGAGAGTGGATTGATTGCAGGTGTTCATACTATGAATTGGAAGTTCTATGTGAAGCAAAACGGTGATTTAAGTCGCGGCGTGAAGGCCCTGCATAATCGAGCCGATAACGAGTTTTATAATTTTATTTTAAAAATCAATTTTTTGAATAATACAGAATTGTCGAATTAGAACTTCAGAGAGGTTTGAAGATGAAAAAATTAGTTTGTTTTTTACTGTTAGTGGCAATGACAGCAACAGCGTCTGCAAATGGCCAAGAATCAGAACTTGAATCGGGCGATTTAAGCTATCAAGAAAAGTATTTAGTGGGTGACTATCCTACATGGGATCTTGTGCTCATTGGTATGGGCGACGAAAAAACATCGGAAGTCCATCAAGATATTTCGGATGTTGAAGGTGAAAACAAGCATATAGGCTACTCCACGGCTTTGCTGGTTGGTCTCACTCAACTTGCCGGAGGTGGGGCAGTAGGCTTTTTGTCCGCTGGAATGGGTCCGAAATTTGTTAAGAATCAAGGTAAAATTAGTGGCCATAAAGATGTACTGGAGTCTCGTGAGGAATGGTTAGCTAACCGGTTGAGCATGGAGCTTAACGAAACAAAAAATGGTTTGGCCTTTATGACTGAGTTTGGTGAAATTAAAGATGTTGAGACCGATTTTTTTGGCCGCGTTCAGTCCTTCAAAACGGCTTATGATTATGAGTTTGTAAAAGTAGACGACGAGGAAATGAGTTTCTACTTTGAGAGCCAAGGTCCCGATGGCGAAATCCGTCTATTCATTCTTCCGCGTATGGGCAGTCATTAAGTGGAGTGGTTGGGCGTCTGGTGCTGTGACGCCATCAATCCTCAGAGGAATTCACATCTGTGACCTCTGGGATAAAGTAAAAGGCGTCAGCCATTTTGCCATAGCTCCCTTTTGCTGGAAACTCACCATTTATAACAGTAATTATTGAATTTTCATGTCTTTTTATTGTTTCATTATTGGTAAAAAATAGGGGATGTTCCGGACTCAAATTGATAAGCTCGGCCTCTAAAGTGCCGGGGATAGCGTTAAACCGGCATCGTCCATCATTAGGGCAGCCATGTCCGCTGTGTTCTCCTTTTCCGATCAACGACCAAATGGCGTAAACGGAATCTGGAAATTGATTTGTAATCCAAGCTCCTATGGTATCCCACGAGGTATATCGAAATCCCTCGGAATTAGGTTCATCCGTTTTCATCAAGTGTCCATTGTGACCCAGTAAGATATACTTAGCTTCGGAGTTTTCTCTTGAAAGAATAGAGCCAGTGATCTCAAACATCTTTGTTTCTCTCCAAACGTAGTGATCCCACGAAAACTCCAAATCAGTAACTTTATGTCTGAATTCAAGACTATCTCTAAAAACCTTTGTATAGAATTTTAGATCAAGTAAATCTAAGTCATTGGAAATGTCTTCTTGAGTGAGCTCATTTATAATTGAAAGTGCTTGATCGATTTTTTGAAACCGTACAAGCAATGACTGGATAGATTTAGAGGCCTCAATGAGATCCCTAATCTCTGTAGCTTTTGTTCGGTTTACAAAATAACGTGAAAGCCCCTCATCGCTAAAGAGTTGATCAAACTTAAGATAAGCTGTTCCCGGGTACATATCGAGGTCATAACCACCATAGGTCAGGTTGGGATACTTTTCTTTGAGTTGGCGCAATTGGCGATAAAAGCGTTTTACTTCAATAGTGAAATTTCTATCGCTATTATGGGGAGGAGTTCCGTAGCGGTAGCCATGAACACCAGCTTCATTGAGTCGATCTTCATTTCCTGTTTCCAGATAGGCTTGTACTTTGCGGCCATCAGCCACGCCGATTTCTGCTAAAATGTGGGTGTGTCCCAACTTTAAGAGCTCTTCTATAAACAGTAATTGATAACCAAATTTCTCCTTAAAATAATGGTCCGGTTCACCCAAGAAGATAAACTTTTTATTCGCTACATCTGTTTGCAAAATCTCTACGATGGGTTGATCTAAAGCCCCATCCCAAATATCAACTTTAGAATTGTGTGCTATGGATCGGCTGACTTGCTCCAAGTCGGCAAAGGCGGTTACGGATATAAACATCAGAACTAAATAAAGCGGATATCTCATTCAAAATTCTCCCTACTCAAGACGGTTTTATTTACTAGGAGGAATTGTTGGGTGCCAGAGAAAAGAAAAGGTGCGGACCGACTTTTGGGACTCATAGCAGCATTTCAAATGAATGGTATGGGTTTTGCTCCACTACCGTCAATGCCACGAAAGAAACTTACATATACAAGTCAGTTCCCGTATCACGTAATGGCTCGATCGAATAATCGAGAATGGTTCTATATCCGCCAATCGGACTTGTGGGATATATTCTGTGGGCATCTCAACTCTATAGCTCTTCAGTATAAAATTATGCTGCACGGCTTTGTCCTGATGAATAACCATTATCATATGTTGGTCACCACTCATGATAGTTTTAACTTAGGGGAGGTGATGTGTCGGTTTCAAACATCCGTAAGTCGGACAGTAAATAAATACTCTGGCCGTACTAATCACGTGTTTGGTGGCGGTTATAAAGGGTGTTTGATCGATAATGCTACGTACTTTCTCAATGTTTATAAATACATTTTCAGAAACCCAATTGATGCCGGAATTACAAGTAGGGTAGAGGACTACGCCTATTCGTCGTTAGTAAGGGCATCGGATCTCCCTCTAGTTACACTCACGGAGGCTATTGCCGAACAAGTGCCATACAAAAATATTATCGATTGGATTAATGATGATAGGTTTGATTTAAATAAAGAGGGGATTAAAAAAGGTCTACATAAGACAAAGTTCAAGCCGGTTATTTCAAGATCCTACTAACGCGTAAAGTCCCAAAAGTCGGTCCGCACCTTATCCATTCTGCATCTTATCCTAATCATTTTTAATGATTGATTCGTAGAGACGACATGAGTAAGAGTGACCTCCTTTGCATGAATCGGGTAGAAATTTTATGAACTGGTCTCTATAAAACTTAGAGTATACAAAATCACTGCATTTTTCCTCATTTTCTTTGTGGCAGAATTCTATAAATGAAGATTTCGCGTTCTCTATCTGACCTTTCTTTAAGTAAAAGTGAATTAAAGAGATACAAGAGTTTAAATTTTCGTCTCTTTCACATCCGATTGAGTAGAGTTTTTCGGCCATTGATTCACCTTTTGTGCTATCTTCGAATGCAATACCTACCTGAGAACAAGCCGGTGAATGGCCCTTATAACAAGATGCAATAAAGTAGTCTCTCCATTCAGGAGATTTTTCATTATTGAAATACCTTTTTCCAATACTATAACATTCTAACCCAGAACTACATTGAACAGCAGCTGGTGTTTTTTCCTCACGATTATCTAAAGCACATCCAGAAATTATGGTTAGGATAATAGATAAGTTCGTCACAAAGAAAATAATTTTCAAATTAAAATCCATTAATTAGTCCAGTTGAATAGGGTCGGTAAATTCATACAATTCTATTTTAACTCTCGTACCGCATAGGTTCGCTGCATTCAATACCCCTTTGTCTAAAAAGATCGCGTCTACATCGTAAGTAGATGGACTCAAGTTGTATAGTCCACTCGACGTGTACCTAACTGCGTCTCTGTATCTTATCTGCTCCCGTCTAACGGGACCTGAAGCAAGGTTTACGCCAGCTCCAGGAATAAGAAGGGTATTGTAAAACTTAACTCGAACTTGTCTGAACTTGGTTGACCCTCCTAAATTGAAGGAGAAATCATTTTCACTAGAAAGCACTATTGTTCTTAGCAATCCGTAAGGATCTACATAGTTTATAGGGTCACTCAGTACATACCCATACAAATTACTATCCCCTCCAGCAAACCCAATCGGATCCTCCGCAGTCCAACTGCCTGTGATTGGATTATAATAACTATTCTAATAATCCAGCCATTAATCATCCTTCACATAAGTTATTGTAAAGTAATTGTATTTTTGAAGTTAGGGATTC
>TARA_B100000749_G_scaffold280707_1_pt1 | contig 137146 bp, 117 predicted proteins | sample TARA_B100000749 | Tara Oceans TARA_B100000749 (sample SAMEA2621232) | marine metagenome | biome: marine biome (ENVO:00000447); feature: mesopelagic zone (ENVO:00000213); material: "saline water (ENVO:00002010), including plankton (ENVO:xxxxxxxx)" | depth 800 m
ATCACCAATAACTTTTCACTTTGAGTTAGACGCTCAGTTTGCAGGGGCAAACTTCGCCAGAAGACTTCTCCTTGTTACCGCCGCGTGCAATTAGCACGCGTTCGTTAACTTCGTCGATTTTTGATCACCAACTTTGTGGCGCCTTTGGCGCATACAAAGTTGGTGCCCCGGGCCAGACTTGAACTGGCACGTCCGGTAAAGGACCCAGGATTTTAAGTCCTGTGCGTCTACCAATTTCGCCACCAGGGCACATCGCTTATCGTGGTGCGGAAACACCATTTACAAGAGGACATAAAGTGAACTCTTCTCTATTCTGTGTCAACGTGTTTTGTACATTCCTTGACCCAAATTTTGACGGAGTTCCGTAGAGACGCCATGAAATTTAAGCTGTTTTTCCAATATCTCATACAAACCGCTAAGCTATTCCCAAAGACCGTCATTCAGGGAATGGGCTGGTTAGTGGGCTTTTGGCTCATTTCTAGCTGTATTTCTACCACCTTAACCCTCGGACAAAGCCAGACTCTTGAGGAACACCGACTCTATTTTCAAGGGGCACAGTTTTTCGTGGATATTTTTGAACTGCTCTTTGTATGGGCATTCAGTGCTCATTATTTCAACAAAGCAGATTCCGGCCAGACGATGTCTTTCATGGAGCGGCTCGGATCCCGTTTTCGCATCTTCATCTACACAGCATTCACCGTGTTCGGTAAAATTTTGCTTTGGTCATTGGCCTTCGTCTTGCCAGGAATCTACAAACAGGTGGTGTTAGGGGCCTGGCCCTACGAGGTCCTATTGGCCTCAGACCCAACTCATCCCTTGAAAAACTCGGAGGCCAAAGTTCGGCCCGTGGTCCTTCCAAGCGCTCTTTTGGCACTCTCTTTATTGGGAATTGAACTATTCACTATGGCTTACACCCCCATTCGAGGAGATATTCAGCAGGTTTTGGTTTTCTTTTTGGTAAATTTTATTAACATCCTACTTTCGGTGTTCTATTGGGGCACGTTTTACATTATTTATATAGCGCATCAAGTTCCTAAGGAGAGCCAATGAGCCTAATATTTAACTGGCAGGATTTGAAAAATAGAACCAAAGCTTACACTTATAATGACGTGTTAATTATCCCATCCAAATCGGACATGCGATCTCGAAAGGATCCAGATCTCACCAGCCGTCTGACGAAATCTATCACCCTTGAGATTCCATTTGTCAGTGCGAATATGGACACCATCACTGAGGCCCCTATGGCGCAAGCGATGGCCAAAGAAGGTGGTATTGGAATACTTCATCGTTTTATGCCCATCGAAGATCAAGTGACCCAAGTGCGACAAATGAAAGAGCAAGGCGTTGAACATGTTTGCGCCTCTGTGGGCGTCAATCAGGACTTCAAGGAAAGAACTCAATCTCTCACCGAAGCCGGAGTGGATGTCATTACTGTAGACATAGCTCATGGCCACTCCGTTGCTATGCTAGAAACCCTAAAGTGGATCAAAGACAATCACCCGGGAGTTGAGGTGATTGCTGGAAACGTAGCCACTCCTCAAGGAACACTAGATCTCATTGAAGCCGGAGCGGACGCGATCAAGGTTGGAATCGGGCCCGGCTCCATGTGTACCACCAGAGTGATAACGGGCTGTGGAGTTCCACAATTGACGGCTGTTGCATTGTGCGCTGAGGAAGCCATGAAGCACAATATTCCCATTATTGCCGACGGGGGCATTAAAACCTCTGGCGATATCGTTAAAGCTTTTGCTGCTGGGGCGACCACTGTAATGCTGGGAAGTATTTTATCGGGTACTTTAGAGACTCCCGGTGAGATCCGGCATGGTAAAAAACTCTATAGAGGCATGGCATCTAAATCCGCTCAAGAATCTTGGAGAGGCGGAGTTCCTAAAGGAATGGCTGCCGAAGGTGAGTCCACTTATGTTTCTATCAAAGGCCATGTTAGAGATGTAATTAATGAACTCTCCGGAGGCCTCAGAAGCGGAATGACTTACATCAATGCTAATTCGCTGAACGAAATTCGTGATAAAGCGCAATTTATGGAAATGAGTGGAATGGGTATGGCTGAATCTGTGGCACATGGATTAGGAGCGAATGTCTAAACCACCCATAGCTGTTTTTGATAGTGGGCTTGGAGGGCTAACCGTTTTAAAGGCCCTACGACAACGTTTCCCCCAAGAAAACTACGTATATTTGGGGGATACGGCCCGACTTCCCTATGGAACCAAATCAGCCGAAACCATTAAAAACTATAACTATCAAAACGTGAGTTATCTCAAAAAATTTAATCCAAAAGTCATTGTGGTCGCCTGTAACTCGGCCAGCAGTGTTCTTTCAAAAGAAGATTTTAGCGATGTCCCCGTAGTGGGAGTGATATCTTCAGCCGTTGCTTCAGCGGTAGAAGCCACTAAAAACAAAAAAATTGGCGTCATTGGAACTCGAACCACAATCCAACAAGCCGCGTATGTAAATCAACTGCATGAAAAAGACAACGCCATCGAGGTCTTTCAGCAAGCCTGCCCTTTATTTGTACCACTCGTCGAGGAAGGTTGGCTGCATGATCCTGTCACTAACCTTATTGTCTATCGATACATCAACTCATTGGTACAAGCTAAAATTGATACTCTAATTTTGGGATGCACTCATTACCCGCTTCTCACCCAGGCTATTTCTAAAGTTACAGGCAATGAAATACAGTTGATTGATCCAGCAGAAGCCATTCCCAACCGACTCGTGGAATTAGAATATATTGTTCCAAGCTCAGAAAGATCTCCAGGTAGCCTCCACTTGCTTTGTACGGATGTGGCCCATCACTTCAAACAACAAGCCGAAGCCATTCTGAATGAAGATTCCCCATTAGAACTGGAAAGAATTGACTTATAAACTAAAGGTTCTAGGCTGGCTCCACTTAGACTTATGCTCTTTAACATAAGCCCTTACACGCCAATAAACCCGCCTAGGATCAATGACTTGATCCATGATAAAAGAAGAATCTTTAATCTTCTTTTTATAGAAAACATTTTTAAAATCTGGAGAAGTGGAAAATTCCAGCTCATATTCCGTAGCGTTTTTGATTGAAGACCATTCAAAAATCAAAAACTCATCAGCGCTACCAAGACTAGCGATGGCTGCATTGTTTTCCGGACTGCTTAGTTTTGGAGGTGATACGAACAATGTAGCCCTAACATTCACTTTCACCGGAGCTGAGGGCTTAGAAACCAACTTCCCATTTTCATCTGTCGCCGCAACAGTAAATGACTGATTGGTGCTCGCAGGTAACCGAAGATTTATTTTGTTTTGCTTAGAACTATATGATTTTCCATTCAAAGTGACCTGATATCCCTTGGCTAAAGGAATTTTTGGCCAACTCAATTCAACAGAATGATTTTTCTCAAAACTGCTTACATGTTTAAATCTCAATTTTTTCTCGATAACAGGGGCTTTTACAAACGGAGCTACAGATAAACTCAAATCTTTTACCTCTGACCACTTACGACCCTCAGATTGATCTTTGGCACGCCAGTAGACGGTTCCTACAATTGGCTTTGACCAAACCATCACCCGACCATCAGTCTTTTGCTCATCTAATAATTTCTTAAAACTGGGGTCCTTACTAAATTGCAATACCAGCCCATTACCCTCTGAAGACTCAAATCGAGGAGGATTGGTAATTGAATTTAGATCATTTGGATCTTTAAGTTTGAACTCCACCTCTTCAGGACCACGAACTTGCAATGGAGGTAATTCCGAAGGCTTCTCTTGAATGGGATCCGGTTTTGGCTCAGGTTCAGGAAGCGGTTCAATTTTACTCTGCTGGGCTACCTCTGGTGGGGTATCTATGACAGGCGCGGGTTCAGCTGGAACGGGCGGTGCCTTAGCCACAACAGGTGGCGGAGCTGGCGCTTCAACGATAAACGAAAATGGAATCGACCAAGCGAACGCCGTCCCATGGGACTGATATCTCACACGCCAATAATATTGCCCCGCAGGGAGTGGTCGCATTTTTAAGTTAGGCCTATCCACAACATCGCTTTGAACCACCTGAGCAAATGCTAGATCCGAAGCCACCTGTATTTCATAAGAATCAATCAATGATTTCTCTGACCATACATAGTGATTTTCTTGTTCAAAGTCCTCAACTGACCAGCGCATGTTTTTATATGGAAAATAGAGCTGTACTGGTTCCGGAGAAATCAATGAAAAACTTCCCACCGGGCTTTCAGAGGATTCAATACCCTCCCCGCTAGCAATCACTCTCCAATAGTATTTAGTATCATCCGGCAAACGGAGTGAAGACCTTAACACATCTAACGATTCCGCCCGAGCCACCATCTTATTAAAGTAAGGATCTTCTGCCACTTCCAGTTTATAAGTGGCTGTCTCATGACTACTTTTCCAAGCAAAAATCGAACGATCCGTGGCATCGGGTATCACTACCGCATTTTCCCTTGGCACCATCAATTTCAAGTCCACTTTTACTTTCTCAACCTTACCAGCAGCATCAACTTTTACTTTTTCATTTTTTTGAATCTTTTGATTCTGTCCACCAATCTTAACATCTAAATCACCATCGATCGCTGCAATTGAGATCGCCTTCTTGGCACTTTGTTCAATTTTAAAAGACTTGGTATTTTTCCCCACCGAAACGTCGATATCCCCGAGTTTCGTTTTTAACTTTAGCTTTTTAGCCACTGGAGTTTTAGCAGAGGCCACAATTTGCCCCACTCTTAAATCTAATGTGATTTCATTATTTCGCTCGGTTAAAACAAGCAATGAATTGGATTGAATATCGAAGCTGAGCCCCTTATCCAAATTCAAGCTGGTATTTGAATCTTCTCCAGTAAAGATACTATCACCGTTATAGACTTCAGCATCATTACTCACATTGAACCAAATATAACTTCCGCGATGTCGATGTCTGACATCTCTATTCGGCGAAAGCATTTGCCCCAAAGGTGCAGAAGCTAATGATGAGGGCTTCAACCATTTGTTGATGTGTCTTTCATCCACTAAAAGATAACCGGAGAGAGTCGCCACTATAAGTGAAACGATCACAATCCCTTTTTCAAAGGCTCCTAGATATACGTCTTGCTTCTTATACTCTGCCATACGTATTTATTTCGTCATATTTTTCGATTTTCTGTAAGATCATTTAAAAAATTGGACTATAATTGTGTCGAGGGGAACACATCATGAAGAATTCACTGAAAACCAAGTTTTTATTCATGCTCATTGGGCTTGTCGTCTTAGTATTGTTTAGTTTTGCGTCTTTAGCACTGCGAGATTTTGAGAGAGATAAAATCGCGTACGTATTTGATACGTTACTTTCCCATACAAAATCGACTTCAGTCCAGGTTCGAACAGACATTGATAATGCTCTAAAGAAGGGCAAATTTTATATGCGCGGATTTAATTCTAAAAAAATGAATCTGCACCCTTACTCCCAAGCGTTATTTAAAACTGACGAAAGCATCAGTTTTATCTACCTATTTACTTACAATCCTAACGATGGAAAATTAGTACAAAAACAAAAATTAACTAAACCTGATATAAAAGAGGATATCGCTAAGATTAATTTTCAGAGTTTAGTGGAAAAATCATTCACCTCTGAACTCTCATTGCAAATCACGGACACCGAAAAAATTCGATGGATTTTATCACTTAAATACGACAACATTTCCAATAACAACTCCCCTGTGTTTCTCGTGTTAGGACTTAATCAAGGTAACTTCACAGAAAATTTTGTTGTTTCGGATCTACAAGACACCTATTTGGTCGATGAAAAAGATCGAGTGATCGCACAGCCTTCGCAATCTATATATGATCTCAACCCCACCAGCATGGAAGGATTGTTTTCAAAAATCTGGAATAAGATTCCCTCCTACCAAGGAGTCACAGAAATTGAGTACCGCAAAAAAGAACATTGGCTAGTGAGCAAATCAGAAGTGGGATTGGCCAATTTGCGGGTCGTGAGTTTTGTCGATAAATCCTCCGCTCTGGAAACCCTTAAGTATCTTCAGTACAAAACCATGCTGTTTCTCATATTTCTAGTGTGTATTACCATCATTGTAAGCCTCTATGCTGCCGGCTCACTCACTTCCAATTTGAGGAAGCTAACAGACGCCACCAAGCGTATTTCCGAAGGCATCTTCGATATTAATATAAAAATTAAATCAAAAGATGAGATGGGCCAGCTGGCGCAAAACTTTAATGTCATGGCTAGCGAAATCCAGCGCCTGCTTGAAGAGACGGCGGAAAAGTCGAGAATGGAAAATGAACTCAAGACAGCCAAGCTAGTACAGAATACATTGTTTCCTGAGGGAGATTTTAAAAACGACGATCTAGAGATCGTTGGGCATTACGAACCCGCTAGTGAATGCGGTGGTGATTGGTGGTACCATTCCCACAACAATGGAAAATCTTATCTTTGGATTGGCGATGCCACGGGCCATGGCGCTCCGGCGGCACTGGTGACGGCCGCCGCAAAGTCAGCAAGCACCATCATTGAGAGAATGCCGGACATTGAACCTGCTGAGATAGCAGCAGTTCTTAACTCAGCCATCTATGGTACGGCAAAAAGTGAAGTTTTGATGACATTCTTCATAGCCGTCTACGATCCAAAAGCCAGGAAATTGGAATACACCAATGCCTCGCATGACCCTCCACTTTTGTTCCCTAAAAAAGAAGGGCCCATTAAGAAAAAAGACCTCATTACGTTGAATGAAGAAATCGGTCCACGCTTGGGTCAAGATCCCAACGCCACCTACAAGACATGTAGCTTAGATATAAATGTGGGTGATCAAATCGTGTTTTATACAGATGGGGTCACAGAACTGAAGAACTCTGAAAACGTTATGCTTGGAGAAAGACAGTTTATTCGAGGACTTATAGGCAGTTTTAACGAAGAAAGCCGTACTGTGGTAGAAGCTAAACAGGACCTACAAAAAGTCATTGAAGATTTCAGACAAGGACACCCTCTTGAGGATGACGTCACCTTCTTCATGACTCGCTTTCACTAACTCGCAAGGTACGGACACACTTGTCCGGAGCTTAGCGACGAAATTTCAGCGCAATGCTCCGGACAAGTGTGTCCGTACCTTATGGCGCAGATAATTGATGTCTATATCACCCCTGTAAAAATTTTAATTGGGATACAAATCGTGAAATCAAAGGGGTCCTCGCTTAGAATGAGTCTCCATGGCTATTCGAATGCTCTCTATTCTCTTTACTATTGTTTTAAGTGGTTACGCCCATGCGCAATCCATTTGCCTCAATTTGTTCGACAGCATGCCCTCCCGATCAGAATACAATCGAGAATCCTATGAAAAATGGGACCCAGAGGGTAAATACGATTTCAGAGAAGATAATCCTGGGAAATTAAAATCTTCCATTGAAGAGATTAATCGAGCCATTGAATCTGGTGAACTCCATCGAGACCGCCTCATTGAGTCCGGTATTGTAGAGATCAAAGACACTCAGAAAATCACAATTATCTCTAAAAAGGGTGATCCAGTTCCTGTAGAGTTTTACGAATATCGGCTAGCTAGTATTGGTACAAGTCTCTATGTTCCCGTAAAGTCCATCCATGCCGACCACCAAGTCATTATGCTTATGTTACCTGGTACCGGGTCCAACAACTCTACGGGGAAAACAATGATTCCCGTTTCACAAGCATTTACAAAAAACAGTCATAAGAAAAAGGACTTAAAATCTCAACTGGGTGATGAGTTTGTTAATGGGCAAGTTCAACTAGGGATTCGTGCCTACACTCTCATATTAGATCCTCCTGGAAACGGTGGATTTGGAGTGAAGGCCGCGGATTGGTTTACGACGGCCGAAGGCAATATGCTGACTCTTGAGCATGCAAGACTAGTCATAAAAGAGCTGATTGATAGCTCACGACCACTAGTAGTGGCCGGGCGAAGTCAGGGTGGGCTGCAAGCCATGGCTTATGCCCAATGGGCCGGATTTGAAAAAGGCGTTATTGGAGCCATAGCCGTCAACCCTTCCGGGAATGATCGAGCGAATATCGTAACTTCTGTTAAAATTCACGAAGATATGTTCGAAGGAAAAGGTGGCTCTCTAGATGCCATCCTGAGCGCCAACGACAACACTGTGATTGATCCTAAAATGTGGTTAAGTTACCGTATACACACCGAAGACTATAAGGTAGAAGGTCCCTCTCAGGCTGTTATAACGCTCATGTATTCCAAGCAGGACGTGAGCTATGATATGCGCTACTACGAGCCTTGGGCCAAGCAAGTTATGTCTGGAAAAGAAGACGGTCAACTGTTACGAACTCCTGACGAACTTCAAGCTCCACATGATTTATGGAGTCGAGACTTCCAAGACAATCTCAAGCAGTATCCTGGAGAAACCGCGGCTGAATTTAAAGAGCGGCAAGAACAGAATCAGCGGACTCAGCAAATCTTCGAGTGGTCCACGGGCCATACAGCAAAAACCATTGAGAGAGCCCTCACCAAATTTAATGCCTGGCTCAAACAACAAAACCAACCCTGAACAAATCCTTCGCACATTTCGAATTAATTTCAAAATCCATAATTTATCTGCCCATTTCAACCGTTTAGATCCAGTTTAATCAGCCCCTTGAGGTGCCATTTTGGAACGGACATTGCTTAAGAATGTGTAAGGTGAACGTATGAGATATTTTCTATTTTTTATCACAATTTTTAGCTTTCAATACTCCTGGGCTTTTAAAAGTGCCTGTGGTGAGTACCTTTTTAAAACTCAACCCACCGAGGCGGAGTACAGAGAACAGGCTTTTGAAGAATTCATTCGTGAGGGAAAGCTTCCTGAATTTAAACAGGGCATTCGCAAACTCAAAGGCCTGAATGACCAGCTTGAAACCACTAATCTGAAGCTAGAGGACCTTTTTAAAGAAGGCTATATCGAGATTCACAAGGAGCCTTTAGACGAATTTATCCCCTACCATCGGATTGTTCTTAAAAAAATAGGCGTAACTATTTTAGCTCCCACAACTCCTCCAACGAGTATGCACCAGAATCCTATGATGTTTATCCCTGGTGCAGGCACCATGCGCAGCAATGGCCGAAGTGTAACTTCAGTGGCAGGAACCTTTACCAAGCTCAAAGGGTCTCGAGCGGAATTAGGTGACGAGCTCATCAATGGACGGATGGAAAAAGGTTTTCGTGGCTGGGCCTATATTTTTGATCCTCCGGGCAATGCGGGTTACAGCCGGAGAGCCCCAGAGTATCTAAGTACAGCGGATGGAATGTTGATGGCTATGCGCCACGCTCACTTGGTTATGGATGTCTTTATGAGAGATCGTTATCACTTTGAAGGACCTTTGATCGTTGCCGGCAGAAGTATGGGCGCGCTACAAGCGGCAGCCTATGCGCACAAGTATGGCCTACAAGATGGCGTATTGGCCGGTATAGCAATTAGCACCCAACCCAATGATTTGGTGAACGTCATAACCACAATGGAAAGACATCGCCCAGATGGGGAAGCTACCGCGCAAGTACAACTTGGAGGAATGTCTTTAGATCTTGACCATAGAACTCTGTACACTGCAGCTGTTCAATCTACCAAATACCGCATGAATGGCTTGTCGAAGTCGCCTATTTTGTTTATGCAAAGCATGCTCGACCCATCATATGACATGAACCTTTATAAGGTGTTTCTAGACAACTTGAAATCAGCAGATCCACTGAACCATCAAATCCACATATTGCCGGATTCTCTCAGAGCCAATCATGACCTTTGGGACAAGCCTGATCGAGACGCAGACATAAAACGCTTCGCAAACCGAAAACGTGAACAGCAAGGCGAGATTGCTGCGGATGAATATGTATCAGAACAATTATGGAAAAAGGCCGTATTTGAGCACACGTTGAAAGTGATGGTGGGATTTATCTCACACGTAAAACGCCAAACCAATGATAACTTTGAACCTAACTAACCTTTCATTCAACTAGGATTCGTTCACTACAACTGTTTTTAAATTAGTGAATTCGTAGAGAGAGAACTGGGAAAGTTCTCTACCTATTCCTGAGCTCTTTACTCCACCAAACGGGAGTGAGGGGACACTTTTATAAAAATCATTAACAAAAACCCCACCCGTATCTAGTTGATTGCGGGCGATGTCTTCTCCTAAATCTTTATCAGCAGTAAATACAGCCCCCCCCAAACCAAAGGCAGAACGATTGGCCAACTCAATGGCCTCTTTCGTGGAGTTAGCCTTGATGAGGGACGCGACCGGCCCAAAGATCTCTTCTTCAAAAGCCACTTGCCCTGGTTTTACCTCCGCCAAGAGAGTGGCGGGATAGAAGTTATCTTTTGGGTCACAATGATCTGGACCACCTAGAACCACATGGCTCCCTTGAGCAATGGACTTTTCCACCTGTGCCGCCACTTTCTCCTTAAGATCAAATCGTGCTAATGGGCCCAATCGAGTGGTTAGCTCTTCCGGATTACCTTGCTGAATGTCTATAATGAGTTTTAAACTTTTCTCCAAAAATTCATCATACACAGCTTTATGGACAATCCAGCGCTTCGCCGCCACACAACTCTGCCCTCCATTTATAAACCGCGAGGTCACACAAGACTGCACAGCCTGCTCTAGTGAGGCATCCTCTAAAACCAGATAGGCGTCGGACCCACCCAACTCCAATACGCACTTCTTTAAGTACCGCCCACATACCTCGGCAAACTTCCTACCAGCACCCACACTTCCGGTAAAACTACCACCACGTACTCTGTGATCGGAAACGACTTCTTCAACCATAGGGACATCGATGTATAGAGATTGAAAAACACCCTCCGCCACATCTAAGTCATCAAATAAATCCTGGATTAATTTCTGACAGCCCCAAACGTTAGGAGCATGTTTTACGATCACCGTATTGCCAGCCAATAAAGTGGGTACGGTAAAACGCAACACCTGCCATAAAGGAAAATTCCAAGGCATGATTCCAAAAATAATTCCCTGAGGTTGGTAGGTCACAAAAGACTTTTCAAAATGGGTTTTGATAAACACATCCTGGAGAAACTCTTCTGCATTATCCGCATAATATTGAACCATGGTGGCACATTTTTCGATTTCTTTAATGGATTCCGCTAAAGGCTTTCCCATTTCTTGAGTGATCATTAATGCCAAATCTTTTTTTCGATCTAAAAGTAGTTTTTTTAATCCCAACACTTTGTCACATCGAGACTCGATGGGTTGCTTTTTCCATTTTAGAAAAGCTCTGTGACTCATTTCTAAAATATCATCCACTCGCGAGGAATCATCGAGCTCGTGGCTAGCAATCACATTTTTAGTGTAAGGGTTAATTGATGAAAAACTCATGGCTCCTCCCTTAGAGCTTCCGCCCTTCGCTCACCACGACCTCTTCTGGTAGTTCGTGGGCATTATAAGTGTTGGCCATACAAAAGCCATAAGCTCCCGCATCCCGAATGGCCAGCCATTGCTCCTCTTCAAGACGAGGTAATGATCGATCATGACCGATAACATCTGAAGATTCACAGATGGGACCTACAATATCGTAGACCATCGAAGGGCGATCCGTATACTTTTCTATGGGCTCTACCCGATGGTAGGCGCTATATAGACTCGGGCGCATTAAATGGTGCATCCCAGAATTCACAATAGCGAAATTCTTGTATGGGGTTTGTTTGATGTACTGTACTTCCGTTAGCAAAACTCCGGATCGCCCCACAACCACACGGCCCGGCTCTACCTGTAACTCAATGGCTCTATCCCCAAGAAGCTTGTTTACCGCGGCACCGTACTCCGCAATGAGCGCGTAGTCCGATTCGGGATTCTCCTCGGTGTAAGAAATCCCAACACCGCCACCAATATCAAAAGTTTCTAATGGGTAACCTTGTTCTTTCAAGTGGTCCCAAATCGGTAGAGTCTTTTGAATCGCATCCAAGAAACTTTCCAATTCTCGAATCTGCGAACCAATATGAAGGGTTAATCCCGTCAGATGCACATATTCAGAATTGGCTTTTAAGACCTCTTCCAGCTCAGGCAAGGCACTTTCATCCATACCAAATTTATTGTCTCTAAAACCGGTTTTAATATAGGGATGCGTATCGGGGTCTACATCCGGATTCATTCGGAAGGCCACATTGCAAACCTTTTTAAGAGAGCCAGCCATCTCACCAATACGTCTTAACTCGCCCACACTCTCTACATTGATCTGACGGATTCCCACTTCGATGGCATGTCGAATCTCTGACTTGGACTTACCCACACCGGAAAACACCACTTTACCAGGGTCCACTCCGGCCTTTAAGGCCAACCGGATCTCCCCTTCTGAAACCACATCCACGCCCAAACCCAACTGAGCGACGGCTTTTAAGATCTCCGGATGAGAATTGGCCTTCATGGCATAGTGGATGGTCGTGTTTTCAGTAAAAGCACCGCTGAGATGCTTTAACCGCCGAACCACTTCGTCCAAATCGTAGACATAGGTGGGCTTACCTATTTCTTGCACGATACTTTGCATGGTCACTGAGAGAAACCCCTCCGAAGCAATCACTAACTGATCTTTTTCAAAACAAAATGCCATGGTTACCCTAAATCCAAGGTGAACTCCATATGGAGCCCATTGGCTGACTTCTCTAAGTTCTTACGATCAATCACTGCGGAAATTTTAATTTCGGAAGTGGTCACTAAATGAATAGGAACATCTAAATCGCTGAGGACTTTAAAAAACCTAGCCGCCACACCAGGATGGTTTTTCATACCTACACCTACTGTGGATATTTTAGCCATATCCTTTATCACTGACACTTTTATATCTTCGCCAAAAAGAGTTCTAACGATGTCTTCGGCATTGGGCACATCTTCTTCTGAAATGGAAAAGGCGAGCCTTTGTCCCTCTTCATTTTGACTCTGGGTGATGATATCTACGACAATGTTTTTTTCTGCCAACGCAATAAACAGTTTAGACAAATAGCCCTGTTCATGGGGAACGGGGAAAATTTTAATGACTGCCGTTGAGGCGTCATGAGTAACGGCCGAGACCACAGGATTTTCCATACCTTCTCCTTCAGGAACCACCCAAGTTCCTTCTCTTTTTTCAAATGTGGATCGTAAATGGATTTTGACGCCAAACTTGGCCGCCAATTCTACGCATCGAAAATGTAAAACCTTAGAACCAAGAGAAGCCATTTCCATCATCTCTTCAAATTCTAGAGTTTTAATTTCTTTTACATTTTTAACTAACCGGGGATCCGCCGTGCAGATGGCCGGAACATCCGTAAAAATTTCACAGGCATCACTGCCTATGGCTGCTGCCAAGGCCACCGCTGTAGTGTCACTTCCGCCGCGACCCAAAGTTGTGATCTGTCCATTCACCTCACCCTGAAACCCAGCAACGATGGGCACTACACCAGCGCCCACAACATCTAAAAGGCGATCCGCATTGATGCTTTGAATGCGCGCCTTAGAAAAAATAGCATCCGTCTTAATGCCCAATTGATGAGCCAAAAGGGGCTTAGCTGCCACTCCTCGCTTCTCAAGGGCCATCGCCAAGAGCGCTATGGACACCTGCTCCCCTGAGGCCAACAACATATCGTAGGCCGGACCACGATAGCGAGGGTTCATCTCATGGGCCAACCCCACCAATCGATTGGTTTCTCCCGACATAGCGGAAGCCACCACAATGGGTTTTTGACCGGACAAAAGATCTTCATGAATTCGCTCAGCAACGGCTTCAATTCTCTCTATCGATCCTACTGAAGTGCCACCGAACTTCTTGACCACAATCTGACTTTGAGCTTTCATAAGGCCTTTGATTTACCATGTGGAGCATTGCGTGAAAAGCACTAAATTTGGAACTAGCGTCTCTAACATACCTCTTATCGCCCACCATTTTGGCAGCGAAGGCCCTAAGATCCTTATCCTGGGCGGAGTTCATGGCGATGAAGTGGAAGGTGTGGTTTGCGCCCAGGCATTGCTTTCAGAGTTCATTGAGGACTTTCCCTATAAACTTCAACTCACTCTCGTTCCTATGTTTAATGTGGATGGGGTTCTTCATCAAAGTCGAAAAAATAAAAACGGTGTGGACCTCAATCGAAATTTGCCAACCAATGATTGGACCAATGATGTGGCGGAAGAGCGCTACTATCCCGGAACTGCTGCTAATAGCGAACCGGAAAACCAAGCCCTTACAGCATGGCTGGAAGAAAATAATCCGAAGTTAATCATTAGTTTGCACTCTTGGAAGCCACTTCTGAACACCAATGGAGATTGTCATCCCGAAGCGGACATCATTTCGGAGATGACCGGACTTGAGATCAAAGAATCTATTGGCTACCCCACTCCGGGATGTTTAGGAACCTACACCGGACTTGAAAGAGGAATGCCCACTATCACCTACGAAATTGAACGGGGAATGAGTGCTCCTGAAGTGATCAAAATGCATGTTCCCGCCATTAAAAAAGCCCTTTTTGCCACCCAAGAAAGAAAATGAGGACACCATGAGTTTAGAAACTTCCATTAACAATCTATATGAAGCGCCAGAAAAACTTTCCGAAGGAAACAACAAAGATCTTGTGTTTGAAGCCATTCAACTCCTCGACTCAGGTGAGCTTCGAGTTTGTGAAAAGACGGATGAGCAATGGACCGTTAACGATTGGGCGAAAAAAGCGGTGCTTCTTTACTTTAGAGCCATGGACATGAAAGTCATTGAAGCGGGAGACCTTAAGTTTTTTGACAAAATCCCTCTTAAGCAATGGACTGGAGAAGAAGGTGTGCGAGTGGTGCCCCATGCTCTGGTTCGCCAAGGAGCTCACGTGGAAAAGGGCGCTATTTTAATGCCCTCTTACGTAAACATCGGAGCCTATGTTGGTTCGGGAACCATGGTGGACACATGGGCCACAGTGGGTAGCTGTGCACAAATTGGAAGGAATGTTCACCTTTCGGGAGGTGTGGGCATTGGTGGCGTTCTGGAGCCCATTCAGGCCACTCCAGTGATCATCGAAGACAACTGTTTTGTCGGTAGCCGCTGCATTGTGGTGGAAGGCGCTGTGATTGAAGAAGGTGCCGTATTAGGCGCTGGTGTGACCATTACAGCGAGTACGAAAATCATAGATGTTACGGGCAGCGAAGAGAAAACCTACCAGGGCCGTGTTCCTAAAAACTCTGTAGTGATCCCAGGCACTCGAAACAAAACTTTCCCAGCGGGTGAGTTTGGCGTTCCCTGTGCTTTGATCATCGGTGAAAGAAAAGAAAGCACCGACAAGAAAACCTCTCTGACCGATGCTCTTAGAGACTTCGAAGTGAGTGTTTAACTAAAATTTTGAATTTAATGAATAAAAAACCACGACGAAGCCTCCCGTTGGCGGGGCGTATCTAGCTCAGCGTCAACCCTGTTGATGCTGTGCCTGAGACGAGCCCGATCCCAAAAGGGCTGCGAGAAGTTGTTGTTTTATTTATTAAATTCAATTTTTAGAGAAATACTATTGCTTCAATGGCAGCCGTTGAGAATCACTTGTTTTGTTTTAGGCCCCAAGAGCTCACGATCATTGCTGTAAGTACGAAAAACAAATTTTCCGCCTATTTTGTGTGTTACTTCCAAAAAGAATTGAGTAATTTGAGCCTGACGGTCATCTGAAAGTTTCTTAAAATCATCAAAAGGACTTGGATGATCTATCATATAAATCACCGGGATAGGTTTTACAGAAGCCACCTGCTGTTTCATTATCTTTTCTATTCGTTCACGACTTTCTTCTAACCTAAAATTTGCATCTGTTGACCAATTCAACCTCCAGCGCACATCCGGTGGCGTACTCAAATAGGCGTCTGGTTGTACAGACATTTTTAGCATCCAGTCCGCAAAGCCCCAAATATCAATGGATACATTTTTAAAATTCGAACGCTCAAGTCTTCCCTTAAGTTCATTAATAAAACTCTCCATATTGGCTGTATAGAGATCCGCCAAAAAAGCAGCCTCACCTACACTATTTTTACCACTCCATGAACCCGGCTTACCGAATTCCAGAAAAAATCTTTCCTTATGGTTTTCAGTAAGTCTTAGAAAATCAGACCGCCTCACACTGAGTTTACTATGAATTCGGTGACCCAGCTCACCGAAACTTTCAACCCACCACGATTCGCTTTTGTCAGCATACTTACCCTTAAGCCACTGAATAAAACCCGAATCCCCTTTTAACCCCAGAGTCCAATCATCAAAATGAATTTCTCCGTTCGATTCGCCAAGATGAATCTCTATAATGCCCACCTGGACTTGTTCCATAATTCTATTCACAAGATAGGAGCGAAAACCCGGAGCTGATAGAGAAGCGTATTTTCGATTTTTTCGAGTGACGGGGCTACCATCCAAGTGAACAGAAATCCACGAGGAGTCGAATTTCTGAGAGGATAGATCACGTTTATTTATATAAGATAGAGAAGTTCCGCCGCCAATGCCTACCTGATTCTTGTCCGCTGTAGCTATAAGCCCTTGCCTATTAGAATAGTTTTTTTGTCCGATGGCTCTCCCCACCTATACCAAGATCTTATTAAAAAATCGGGATTAAATTGTTGGGCGTAGTTCAAGTCTTCTACACTTTTAACATCGTCTATAAAAACAAGACATCCATCATAGGGTCCCTTTTCTTTTTGGGAAACATAGGTCCGCGATGTCATAGTGCACGCAACCAGCAAAAGAGATGATAAAATGACAAAGGCTTTATCCATAGTAAATTGTATCTCTATGTGAGCCTCCCGTCACTTTTAAGTATGGATTTGTATTTCTAGAAACTATTACAGATTACTAAAACTGAGTTGTGTTTTTTTGGAAAGATTTAGTTAAAAGCCATGAAGCCTCCCGTTGGCGGGGCGTATCTAGCTCATCGCCATCACTAATCAGAGATTCGATAGCCGTTAATATGCTGGCCGTAAGGAAAATCCGAATGTTGGCCACCATGGCGGCTTCTAGATCGACCTACTTCAATACCCTTATTAATCTGCAAGTTCATATCTTTGGCCCACTTTTCCGCCATTCTTAAAGCCTGTTTTTCCAAAGAGTAAGACAGCTGATGTCCCGGGAGATGCTGTGTTTCAAGAACAATCCCCCCGACTCTTTCCAATGGCCCTCCGTTTTGCTTAATCGCAGCATCCAATTCGGACGAAAACATATAGTCAATAGCATCACCTAGCTTAACCACCCGACGAAGATAGCCTCGGCGGATCGGCTCTGTGCGAATCTCTTCGCCCTCCACTGTAAATATAGCCTGCTTCATATTACCATCGAATCGAACCCGGGCAGAACCATCTCGAATGCCTTTGACGACGCGTTCAAAGTCATTGCGGCTGACAAAGTGACCTTTATCCAACACATAACCCGCCAGAGCCTGAACATTGGGGTCTATCACCCAACCGAGTAGCCCATGGGCATTTCCACCCTTGTAACCGACACAGGAAGCACAATCCACTGGCTCAGAGCCCAAAGCCATCATAAACCGAGGGTCAGAGTTAATTGTTGTCAAAATAATCCTTTCATTCCCTCCTCGGCGCAAACTTCTTGAAACCTTTCGAAGCAAGAAAATATCTTTTTTCACAGCTTCAGGTACATTGAAAAGATCTTTTGTATTTCTGATGAATGCAATAGTTGCATAAACGATTTTAGAATCACTGTATTTATCAATCGACTCCAGCAAGAGATTTAATAGCTGAGCGTCAGGCATAATCTTATCTAGCTTGGCCTTTATTAAGCGTGGATCTTGCCCCCCCTCTACAATTACATCGATCGTTTTTTGTTTCTCTTTTTCAGTCACGTATACGAAGTTATGAGTGGATACATTATTTTTTAAAATCATTTTTCGAGCAATGAAGTTAAGACGTTGCAGAATGGCTTTATTTTGCTCGAGCTCAAACTTGGTCGCTTCTTTAGCCAGCCTCACTTCAGTGACACCGTCTCGCCATTTTGAACGGGCCTCTTCGCTGGTCAATAGACGCATATGCTCTTGGACTATCTTTTGATCACGAGCTTTTTTAGATCCACTATACCTGTAGTCCTTAAATTCTCCTTTAATCATGGCCTGGAGAGCTTCCAGAAGTTTAGGCACGAGAGGTTGCCATTCTTCTTTTCCAGAGTATCGGCTGAACAAAGTTAGAAGAGGTTCTAAGTTAAACCAACTCTTTTTAAACCGAATCACTTCTGTTTTCGCAACGGAAAGTCTTCGCACCTTCATAGCTAGAATCAACTCTTGAAGTATCTTTAACGGTAAGTCGTTATTAATTGTGTCCACGGTGTCTTTAGAAAAAACAAATCCCTGTCGAACTCTCCTCTCCATCACCTCTCCGAATATTTTTTGAAGTTCAGCATCCGTGTTGCCATTTGTGAATAGGTAGTCCCGCAAATTCTTCAGAGCTTCAATAAATGTCTTGATGTTCTCTTTCTTAAAAAGCTGAGGATCAAACTCAATATTTTTGAAGGGTGGCTGACGCCGGCCAATTGTTATCTCGAGCAAATTGACGTAGAAGCTTCCGAGTTGCCGCTCAGAACTTACATCTTTAATATTTTCCAAAACATTTAAACTGATGCCAGTGGCTTCTGCCAAAACTTCTAGAGAAGACTTATAGGAGAACGGACTATCTGGAGGCCCCCGCAGCTTATACATCAGCTGAAGGAGCTGGAAACCTGTTTCTACTTTTTTAACATTATCCCAGGCTATATCCATCCATTCTCTGGGTAAAATACCAGGCTTCTCTCGACTTAAATCCTCCAATACTTTTTGAATGGTCTCTAACTGCCCTTCCCGTGGGACTGAGCTAATAACCTCATATAGAGGACGGTTAGTAAGAGCCCCAGTAACCGCCTGCCGATATATTTCTGGAGCCTTCTTTTCATCTGGGTAATGAATAGGCCATTTTCTATTTTCTGAGGCTTTACTACTAATGTAGGAATATATATGCCAGGCATGGCTTCCAGAAAGATAAGAATTTATAGCTAAATTTTTAAAAACCGATTGGTAGTGGGGACCGTTGGGGCCTTTGGGATCGTTTTCCAAAAGAATTTTAACATTCTCAAAAGTCTCTCTGTCTAAGGAGTCTGTACGCGAAACTTTGGAAGCAATGGCATCTAGATCAAAGATCTCTCTCTCAAACAATTGCACGCAGGTATACATAGAATGTCCCGGCAGGCCTGACATTAAAACTAAAAGAAAAGCAGCCACCATTCCAATAACTTGATTTAGCTCAGATCGCGTAAAAGGACTCATTAAATTCCCAGGCAGTAAGGTGCTGGTCTACCAAATGGTTGGCACTATTAACTCAAAGCAAACTAGACACGCTCAGGATTTTACCAACAGACTCCCCAGCTTGCAATGCGCCGCATTAATATATACAAGCGCTGGTCATTTAAAACTATAAACATAGGTAATATCAATGGCTTAGAGCCGATAAAAAGAATACATAAAGGGCCGAATGACAGGCACATTTTAGTCCCCTTGAACGTATAAAAAGGCGACGGACGCTCACATCCTAACTACTGAGAATCACTTTTTACGAAGAGCATTCACGGGTGTGAGTTGAGACATTTTGCGGGCGGGAACCCAACTCGTAACAATGGCCACTAGGCTAGCACCAATAACGAGAAACAATACCATTCCCCCATCCAACTTACTGGGCAAGGTACGATCATAGTAGATTTCCGGCAAAACCTCTAGCGGCACATATTCTAAAAACAAACTGATACCAACACCCAATACAAGCCCACCTAGAAGCCCAACACCAAACAAATATCCACCGATCCACTGAAATAGACTCTGGGCCCTATGTGGAGACAAACCCAATGTCATCATGATCCCAACATCAGCTCTTTTCTGAGTGATTAAAAGAATTAAAATAGTAATAATCGTGAAACAAGTTATGAGGCCACTTAAAGACATGAATGTGGTCATGGTTATTTTCTCTACTTTTAAAGCTAAAAATAGGGCGGAGTTACGATCCACCCAAGACTCCACAGAATCATATGACTTCTGCAAAAGGTCAAAAGCTCCAGAGTACAATTCTGGTTGTTTAAGTCTTATTTCAGCACCTTTCCTCAAACTGGCTGGATGCATAATTCCCGTAAGCGTCTCTCCCTTTACATAAAATAAATACCGAGAATCCACTTCCGCCACATCCACATTAAACAGTGCTTTTACCGTCACCTGCTCTTTGTCAGGTATTTCACCCGCGGGTAAGATCAGAGTCTCTGGCGGCATCACATCTAAAGTGTCCCCTTCATAAATCCCCATGGATCGAGCCAACTCGATTCCCATCAAAATTTCCCCGGGCTTCAGTTGATCCACCACTTCCGACAGCTCTGGTAGGTCTACGCCACCTATGGATAAATTAACATCGTTAGCATAAGTCGTCGCAGCAACTTCTGGCTTAACTTTACCTTTCTCCACCCGAACAAAAAGGGATCTCAAGTCCTTCCGAGTGAGCCCTTTAGAGACGGCACCAGAAAATCCCTCTGGCCCCTTCAAAAACACATCTTGAACCTCAAAGGGTGCAATAGATTTAAACTCAATATCATTTTTTAAAAGCTGCTTTTCCAAGGTTTCCAATTCCAAAGAGGACTCTGCTTTAGGAGACTCATACACCACCAGATGAGGTTCCACTGAAAGATATCTGGTTTTTATGGAACCGTTGAAGCCATTCATGATGCTCAGCACGACAACAAACGCTGCCACTCCCAATGTAATACCGATCACACAGATTCTTGAAATTAAACGGATCAACGATCCCGCTCTGTCAGAAAAAAGATAATGGTAAAACACATGCCAACGAAACATGGGTTAACCATACAAATCCGAAGGTTCAGTGACAATCAATCTTTTGGTGGATTTGGCCAGAAACCTAAAAATACTCGAATAATACGCTCCCACCAAGTGAGCTCACTGGCCGGTAAATTGTGACCGTACATTTTTAAAAACAACTTGGGATCCATGTTATCGGCCTGGGGCGATTTTTGAAAATTAAAGATCAGTTTCTCTATATAGTTTTGTTCCAAAATCTGCATTTTCCGAATGACCTGTTCGGCCTGGTGGACGGCAGGAGCCATGGGTTGGTCGTCATACTTAACATGATCCAGTTGATATCTTTTATGAAGCTCAACCACTGTAGGCTCTTCGTCTAAACCTTCATCAAAACTATAGCCCGTTCGCACACCTTCAATGATATTCCACTCTACAACTTGACCACAAATATCCATACACTGCTTAATGATATTGCATTTAGAGTCTTCCCATATATATAGGTTCACTTCTGGCGAAAAACGATACCAGCGACTCGTTACACTGTTTTTCTCCGTCTTGATAACTTCACAGGCCACCTCTTCCATACCTTTCCCCACCTCTTCAGCATTAAAGTAGGTCAGGTTAAAGGAATTTTTATAAGATGGCGCTCCCACTATTTATCTCCTGCTGGCATCCGTGAAGTGGCCTCTTCTTCTCTGACGTCTTCCACGCCGCCTCGAAGAAAAAACGACTTTTGCATGGCCTTCATGGTAACTACCGCCTCATCCAAAGCCTCTATAGCTCGAAGACTGACTCTAGGAAGATCTGGAGCGATGGCCGCCACTGCGGGAGTCAATTTTTTAAACTCCTCCGCGAGAACAGCCATATTGTTGACCAATGAACCAATCTGTTTTCCCATATCTGGCACTTCTCTTTGAATTTCTGGTAAAACTTCCGCCATCTGCATGGAGAGATCGGTAAACCCACCGATCATAATTTCAAATCTCTGATCTTTTTGCATCGTATTGGAAAGAGATGTGAAGTTTTTGGAAGCTTTGTCCATACTTTGAATTAATGGCTCAATCCTATCAAAAACCCGTACCAGACTACGAGTACGAGAAGAATCAGCAAAAGCATCCGCAAGAATTTTAAAGTTTTCAAAAAGCGCTTCAGTATTCTCAAGAAACGGTCCGAGACGTCGGCCACTCAACACATCCATAATATCGGTGTTGGATTTAACATCTAACTCTGTACCGGCTTCTACCTTTGCAAGTGATTGAGTCCCAACGAGAATATCAACCACCTTTTCACCAATAACAAAGGGCCGAACAATCATAATTTGTGAGTCCGTTCGGATACGCTCATGAAATTTTTCGAACACTTCTAATTCTACTCTAATTTTATTAGCCTCGTTCAAGTCCACATTAGTAACTTGCCCTACACGCAAACCGGCCATTTGCACTTGAGTCCCCTCAAACAAACCATCCGCAGAATCAAGTATGGCATAGAATTTAACTTTTGATGTAAACCAACCCTTTTTAACGGCAACAAAACTTGTGACAGTAATGGCACTAATAAAGGCGGTTAACAGAAACAACCCAGCAACCCGTTCAAATTTATTAAACTTCACTCTCATGCCGCCTCCTGCTCTATAACAATACTTTGATCAAGATGATCATCTAGATCAATGCTGGCTGTTGCGAAGCTACTGATAAATTCATCGTCATCCGACGCCACAAATACATGCTTAAGGTTACCTGATATTTGCTTTTCTTTAACTAAATCAATAAGTACTTGTATGTTGTGTTTGTGCATCCCTACTGTAGGGCAGTCTAAAATCACCATTTCAGGTTCCATAATAAAAGCCCGAGCCACACAGGCCTCTTTTCTCATACTGCCCGAAACAAATGAGGGTCGTTCATCTCTCACATCCCAAAGATCAAATAGTCTTAGATAATATTCCACCCGCTCCTCAATCAACCAGCCCTCCACGGCATTGTGATACCGAAGAGGCAATATGAGATTATCTTTAATTGTCATATTATGAATCAGCCCGCCATAATCAAAACTATAACCAATAAGGATCCGATATTCTAAAAACTCCTCAAAACTCATAGCTAAGGTGTTTTTAGAATTTATGTAGTACTCCCCTTGAGTTGGCACTTCGATCCCAGCTAGAACTCTTAAAAAGGCAGACTTACCCACTCCCCGACGACCTTTGACATGAACCACTTTTCCGGTTGGTAAATCACAACACATATTATTAATAACAACCCGATCACCAAAGCCTATATCTAAATTTTTCATAGACATCGTATCGATCACTTGTGGAGATACAAATAGCTTCATCAAACGACTCCCAGATCCATCAAGTTTTTAAGATAGAACAAAGTCGTAACAATGAGATTAAAACCTATAACATAGATGATCGAATTCACCACAGCCTTGGTCGTGGCCTGTGGCACTTCATGGGGGCTCTTTTGAACAAGCAAACCTTGATAGCAACACACTGTAAAAATAATGACTCCACTAAAAGTGTTTTTTAAGAGAAACATCACCACATCGTTCATTTCAAAAGAACTCGCCAGAGTAAATGTGTAGTGAGCAAACGACATATCATGGGCAAGTCGGGACACAAAAAATCCACCTATAAGTGCAATTACACTGAAGTAGAAAGCTAAACAAATCACACTAATCACACCACCCGCTAGACGTGGAAACACAATATAGCTCAGTGGATTGATCCCCATACTCTCCAAAGCCGTCACTTCCTTATTTACCTGCATATTACCCAGTTCCGAAGCCACAGCCGTCCCCGATCGAGCGATCACTACTAGTGCTGTTAAAAGTGGACCCACTTCCCGCACAATAATGATGAGCATAAGCTTGCCCAACATATCACTCCCACCCAAAAAACTAAGCTGAGCCGACGACTGCATGATAACAACAGATCCGGTGGCTAAGGCTAAAACTGTAATCAACGGCATGGCCTGATAGCCCGTAAAGTAAATTTGCATGGAAACCACGCGAACGATATCCCGCATCCCCTGAGCTTGATCAATAAAGGCAGCACGTACCGAAAGATAAACCATTAGGAGGACCTGAATGGTATAATCGATAATTCCTGTTACTTTTTTTCCCCAGCGATCCACCACTCGAAATGGAAGCGAAGAAGCTGTAGAAATGGGATTAGATGAACTCATAGATTTTACATCGGATCTCAGGCCATCAAGGTTGACAGAATCCGCCCCTGAAAACCCATACCGGCGATTTTTTAGACTTTAGCTAATGCCAAATAAAATCTGAACTGGTCTAGAGAAAACTCCCCAATGAATCTACGAGACCTTCGCCTAATAGACCCACAGACCATAGAATAGGGATTTTATGGTTTCTACCATAATGGATCCAAGCTTGGGTTGATATCTCCCAGCGACAATCGCCCGAGGATAGATCTGAAGTTCCGCTGGGAAAATAGACATAAACGTATTCAGCGATCGGTACATATGAAGACGTGAGGTTATAAGAATCACATCTCGGCATTTTAAAACCTCAGTGACCTGCAGACTTTGCTGAGCATTACCATAGGTGGTTTGAGAGTTCTTTTCTAGAACAATGTCATCTTCACTCACGGTACCGTAAAAGGGAAGATTGGGAAAAATATCGAGCAAATTGGAATTGGGGTTTACACCGGAAACAATGAGCTTTTTCACTCGTCCCTGACTGAGTAAATCCATCCCCTCTCGAATCCGAAAAGGACCACCTGTTAATACTATGGCACAGTCAGCGACGACATCCTCGGTCCAAGAGGTGATCGGAGTGGCCATGACCTTTCTCTTCTCGCCCCATAGAATAGAACCTACGACAACAGCCAAAGAAAGGCCTAATAAGGCCAAAACATAGCGCCTATTGCGCGACATGGGCGATCACTTCAATTTCTACATTCACGCCTTTGGGTAACTCACTCACAGCCACACAACTCCTTGCGGGCGGATCATCTTTAAAATATTTGGAATAGACTTCGTTGACCGCATTAAAATCACTCATTCGAATGAGAAAAATACTGGTTTTAAAAATATTCTGATAACTCATATTGTTCGCCGCCAACACCGCGCCAATATTTTTCATTACCTGTTCGGTTTCCTCAGCAATATTGCTCGTAAGCAAATCCCCAGACGATGGTTCGATAGCAATTTGTCCCGAGCAATAGAGAAAATCACCCAATTTAATGGCCTGAGAATAGGGCCCTACGGGAGCTGGTGCTGCGTCCGTCACTATGACTTTCTTTTCCATAATTGACTCTCCTTAAAAATAAAATGTAATGCCCGCTTTGAAGGGATGATCGGCGATGGTACGAAAGCGCACTTCACTGGAAATGGAAACAATCCCAATTCCCGCCTCGAAGGAAAAACTGAGATTATCAAGGCCGCTAAAAAAGAACTCCGCACCAGTAAATCCTGTAAGCTCAAAACCGGAGTCATTGTCGCCGTTGGACTCAATGCTCAGTAATCCAGCACCACCACCCATGTAGAAGTTAAGGTTTTCTTCCATAAATCCACCGGGAAGGATCTTGTACATTTTAACCAAAAATCCAAATTTAGAATTGTCTTTTTCTGTGTCTACAGCCAAGGCAGCAGAAAAACCCAAATCGGCGCTAGGGTAATATTTCACAGCCACACTTGGCAGAGTGTCGGTGGCAAACTGATCGGATATTCCCACACCCAATCGGCTGGTGAGATCTTTGGCAGAAACTCCAAGGGGGGAAAAAACACCGAGAAATAAGAGACTTACAATGAAACTACGCATAGATGAAACTCCTCGTCATAAGTCTATTAAAAGACAAGACGTGGGTATCGATCAACTCCTATTAAACTCTTGCCACGGTCGGCCAGAAGGGATAGAAGAAAGACCTCTTTCACATGTGGGGCGTTAGCTCAGCTGGGAGAGCGCAACGCTGGCAGCGTTGAGGTCGCAGGTTCGATCCCTGTACGCTCCACCAATTAAAAATAATGAAGGTCGCCACTCGGCGGCCTTTAGTATTTTTAGGCTGGTGAGTTTACGGGGATCGAAGTGAGCGAGCGCCCCTGTTGAATGCGCAAGCATTTAACGGGGGGATGTCAGCCCGGATGGCTGACATAGCGAGCGCACCGGCGGTCTGCAGGGAGCTATAAAAATAGACTTCGATATTACAAATGATTACCCGCTTTGAGCTCAGTAGTCATTGACCATTTGTTGGAAGACGGTTCTTGGGTGAATATTCGATTTAAATTTTCTCCAAGGTTTTGAACCCACCTTGAACTGTTTCGTTGGCTCTAGCGAGCGAGTTTTGATTTCCACAGTTGGATCACCATGCCACTGAAAGAGTCTATGAATATCATGTAGCTCTATAAGAAATTGTCCATAGGCCTGCGCAAGAGTTTTGTTATTTTTAGATGAGCTTGAGTAGGACCAGCTTTCGACGCCTGCGAAAGAGCGAACGCCACTTTGTTTGTGTCCACTGTAAGGAGGAAGGTATTGAAAGCTACCGAAATTATCAACTTTTAAGTCGATACTGGTTTGTGCAAAATTTTCTGCTGAACCAATCGGGTTTGATTTGTAATGCTTTTCTTCTTGGAGAAATAGGTTGGCTGAGCGCCTAAGCAGTTGAGGAATGTACATCTGCGGCGATTTGTGACGAAAAGCCCTGTGGTTTAACTGGGAAAAGCTAGAGGCTAAACTTTGTTTTTCAACATTAATACTTCTAACACCATTTCTTTGAGATGGGTTTACGAAGTTTGTTACATATATTAAATCCACTAAAAAATGCTTAATAATTTGATTTGGGTCTTGGCTATAAGAATAAGAGCGAAAGGTGCTAGACTCGAGTTGGTAGCCAATCTGTCCCCCATCTTTGGAGTGAAACTCAAAAGAGGCCTTTGGCAGGGTGGTGCCGGTGGTTTCAGAAAAAAGCTGTCCCACCTTAATAAATAATTCGGCATAGGACCTGAGAAAATAGCCGTTGTATCTTTGCTTGCTACCAAATTTCCAGTTACTAGATACTCCGGTTTCTAAATCAAAATCGGCACTGGCTGAGTCGGGATATTTTCCAAAGTCAGTCTTAACTCCGCGATCTCTTGAAACGGGCACCGAGATATCTCGAGCTTCTCGCAGAAGTTTTTTGATTTCTGACGCCGAGTAATCAGCTGCGATTTTGGTGTCAGAAAGCACGCGAGGCACCTCGCCTTCGGCGATCTGAAAGTCACTGAACTGTACATGGGTCGTTCTGTCAGGGGCTGCATCCCAAGAGCCTCCACCGTAGAATGTGTTAAACATAAAATTTTGCATGAGAGAGCTTTTTGCGTTTGACCTTCGAAGCCGTAAACCAGTGACCTCGTGGATTTGTTTACCATCGACAAAAAGTTTAGCTACGCCATCTGCCCGGTTGGGAGAATTTAGTTTTACATATAGCGAAATATTGTACCACTTCTCGGTATTTGTAATTCGAAAGTTCGGGGCTGTGAAGCCTTCACCACAGCCATTTGGATTGTTACGATCTTGATCGTACACATATATGGCTAACCGTCCCGTCGACATCGTAAGCATTCTTACACTCCATCCGTCGTCGGTCCTGGGCTGGCAGCCGGTTGTTGGTTTTGCGGGTCCTAGCCCGTGCATTTTCCCACCCTTGGCCCACCGATAGTGAGCGCCAAACTTCACGCGATAGGATAATGTGTAGTCGTTGCTGTTGATGGGGAGCTTTTTATTAAAAGTGACTCTTGGGGTGCCAATAGATACTGGTGGATAACTGACCTCTAGGACTGGTTTACCGGTGATAAAATCTCGTTTGATTTTGGCCAACTCTTTTCGATCCCAGTTACAGACCGTTTCAGATCCACTTTGAGGACAATCGATATTTGTCGAATCCAGATCCCCCAGAAAGTTCGATTGCAGTTGCTTATCTGAAAAATCCAATCTTCGAACAATTTTTACGGAGTCAGTGAAGTTTAAAAGTAGCTCGGATATCTTAGTATTAGACTCCCTTGCAAGGAACTTAATTTGATGGGTTCCCTTGCTTAGGTAGGTCTTGTAGCTCCAGGTAGCAAACTGTACATCAGGGCCTTCTTTGATATCCCAAAGAGCAGGAAACCGCTGATCAAGTTGCACATAGAAGCTGTCAGATTTTCCGTTTGCGGCCAAAACTTTCGCTCTAATGCGGTAGTACCCGTCGCTTGGGGCGTTGACTTGAAAGTGAACCTCGCCGGAGCGATCTGTGGCGTAGTAAAACAAATCGCCATTTAAATCTTGAGATTTCATATTCAACACGTTGGTGGGTTTATAATAGATACCTGCATAGACGAAACTGCTAAAGAACACCGAACATATAATAAACAATAAACGAACCAAGAATCCCCCACAAGTGATTTAAGGGTTAAAGGTTGCAAGCGATAAGCCAATAGGCGGCCACTGAGTTGCTTCTTACTGAAAATTTCTAGTCATCTGTAAAAACAGCTGACAATAGGACTGTGTGTCTTTTTTTTATGGCCTAAAGCCTCTGTCTCAATACAAGACATTCACAGCCCCGACGAGGTCAATAGAAATAACACACTAGAGTTAAAAGAGAATAGAGCAGCATTAAAAATAGAGTCCTACCCGCGAACTCCCCATTTCTAACTTTGAGCTTCTTCGGCTTCAATTTTCTTTTTCACTTCGTCCATATCCGCCTGTTGAATTTGTTTAATGACGGATTTAAGAGAGGCGCTATCAAGGACACCTGAATGGCGAAATAGTTCCAACTCTTCACGAATGATAAGCACCGTAGGGATACCTCGAACAGAAAAATAAGCGGACAGCTTCTGCTCCTGCTCCGTATCCACTTTGCCGAAAATAATATCGGGGAATTGCTGTGATACCTCTTCGAAGATCGGCATAAACTGATGACAAGGCCCACACCAACTGGCCCAAAAATCCAAAACAACTATATCGTTATTCTGGTAAATCTCGCGAAAATTATGATCTCCAATATCTATGAGCGCCATAGGAAAACGATATCTAGTATAAACAGATCTGTCGAGGCAAAAATGGATACGGATACTATTAAAGATCGTTACATTGAGGATCATACTTAGCGGAAACAATGTGACACCAATTCTCTAAGCCTCGCTCAGACACCCACTTTTCTTTCATGGGAAATAGCACATGGGTTTCCAGTGGAATATCAGGGAAAGATAGACCTTCAAAATCACCCTCTTCAAATTCAGAAAAAAGGTACTGATAAAGAATGTAAATTCCCTTGGGGCTCATCTTAAGTATTAACTCGACCACTTGTCTCAATCGAAACCGAAGCATAGGCGGATAACTTTCGATGATAGAGGCAATCTGCGTTGCCACTGGAGAGTTAATACTTCTCAATTTAGCCATTTGAATACGTTCTCCCAGAGCTTTCCTCCTAAATAGATTCAACTCCTCAAAAAACTCCTCATTCCATTTTTCCTTCAGACGTTTGGCTTCATCCATTGGTAGTACTTGGGCCTCATATTTCCGATCGCGCTCTCGAATCCTGTTTTCCAATACTTCCCTGTCACAGGGCTTTTGATCTTGGCAGGACATGTAGGAGTTCACAGAAGAATGACCAAATTCACTCATCTCTTTGGTGATATAGTTACAAATATCAAACTGTTCTCTGTGAAAATGAAGTCGACGACTCCCCTCTACGGTCGTCGTATAGACGGACAGTTCTTCTTTCATGCCCGTTAAAAAGTAATTAAAACCTTGCCAATTCGCTTCGATGTCCGCACGAGAAAACACTCCTGTAAATTTAAGCCCTAGCGGACTCGCCTCTAGAAATTCAGAGAGATTTATTACGTAATCTTCAGAGCGTTGATTTTTTAAATAAGCTTTGTAATGCTTGATACCGTCATTTAAAAAATGTGTGATCTTATCCGCCCCTAATCTAACGCCACAGACTTTAATGATTGGGGACAACTCAGATTCCGAATATTTAAATGAAGGTAAGTTGTGATAGATGCTTCTCTTCCCCGGCAGACGGATCACATCGACTCCTTCGGAACACTTTAAATCCATCAAACAGGACTCAATGGACCCAATGGCCCCCTGATATTTTCCTGCTATTAGGTTCTCGAAATGCCTATGAAAAATTCTCAAAATCTCATGGGGCGCATAGGCCCTATCTGTACGACTTAAATCGTAATTACTTAGACCCACACTTTTTTCTATCTGATCTCGGATAAACTCATTCACCCAAGAGGCACTTTCCTCTAGGGGGATTTGTTGAGTACTGTGATGATCTACCTCACCGGCAAATACCGCCAAAGGGGAAAAAATCATAGTAAACATCAGAGCTCGGAACATATCTTTTTAACTGCAAATCAGAGGCCAGTCCCACCATCCTGTCGATGTTTTTGAAAGGAATGAAAATAACTTAGACAGAGTTGGTTGGCCTGGTTTTTGAAAACCTAGAGTACATGCCATCCCTGAAATTAATAGTCCTCTTTATTATCTTATTGTTGAGTGTCCACGCCTTTGCCGACAACACCGCCCTTGTCGTAATAGACATGCAAGAACACTTCCTTGTTAGAAAAAATAATCAAGAGTATGGAGATAATCCCGAAAAATATCAAAACGCTTTAGATAGGATCGTTGAACTCGTAAAATTGGCAAGAGATAATGGTAAACCTATAGCCATCGTGGAATACGACGGGTTTGAACCTACCTCCAAAAAAATAAGTCGGCCCATTGGTGGATTCAGGGTAAAAAACAAATTCATCGGTGGCTACAAAAACGTAGAAATATTTCGAAAGAATAGAAATGGAATGTTCGACGAGTCTGGCGGCGTGGCCGAAGATCTCGCAAATTTCCTATTCCGATTTGGCGTTACCGAACTTGTAATCACTGGAGCCAACGGGGGGGCCTGCGTAAAGTGCAGTGTTATTGAAGCTCTAGAAAATGGATTTAAGGTGATTGCTGATAAAGATGCCATTATTGACCTTAATACCTCTGAGTTTATTCACCCCTATAGATTTAATCGAAACCGCCTTAGTCTCAAGGATCAATCGCTCGCTTTTAACTTTATTCAACCTGAAAACCCAGAAGAGATTGATTCAAGATTTTACATAAATGAAACTCGGTCCTCCCACCCCGACTTTTCACCCGATCTCACCACCATTTCCCCAAAAACCTGCCAGATGCTATTTGCATTTTAAATGAGGCTTCTAAATAACCCAATTTTTCGTACAATAACTTTTTCCTCTAGGCACATCCGTTGCAATTAAATCTATTTATGAACTGGCTTTGGTTGAGAAACATATCACTGTATACATTTCTGACAGTGTACGGACAATTTGCGGCGGCTACGGTGGTAGGACCCGCCCCAACGTGCAGCATTTTATTCTCACCACAATCTCTTATTCTATCACCAAAAGTAAAAGATTTAAATTGGGAGAAATTTAGCAATTGGACCACTATTGAGTTTTCGAATTTCCTATCCCAAAAAGAACGGGAGGATTTGAGAGAATTTGTAAATGAAGAATATGGTGGCGCCTATTCGTTTTGGATGAACAGTTCCGAAATGGCTAGAAGTGAGCTCGGCGCTCGGATACATGAAAAACTCATCAATTTTACCAAGCAAATGGATGCCATCGCGAATGCAAATGCACCGGATGTTAGGCTTCACCCTAGAGTGGAAATTCATACAGAAATGGTGGCCGGCTTTCCTGAAGGCCATACCCATCATAAAGGCAGCATTGCTTTTGTTCATTCGGAAATGGGCCCCAATAGTTGGATTACAAAAAGTAGAATTCCAATTCCAGAAGACCATTTGGGAATATTTTTTAGCCAAACCCATGGTAGCCCAGCCCGTAGTGAGCCCAGCCTATGGATCTCAATATTTATGCTCCCGGATACGAATCGGCTAAACCCAACAGTCCTCTCTGATTCTTACGGCAATCACCACCCTCAGTAGATAGTTAACATTCCCTTCCTATTGAATATTTACTTATAAAAAATACTAAGGTAGAGAAATCAAGGAAATGGACACATAACAATCCTAAAACCAATAGGAGATGATAATTGAGTTTAAACATAACCTACGAAAATTTTGAAAGACTTGATCCGGAAGTCCTCAATCATCTACTTACTCTTGAAGAGCAAATTTTCCCTAAACCCCTTAAAAAAGAAAAAATAATCCGAGAACTCTCAACAAAACATAACCCTTCCATTTTTATAGCTTTTGAGAATGAAATACCTGTAGGCTACAAAGTGGGATTTGAAAGATCTAGCCGGATTTACTACAGTTGGATTGGCGGGGTAACACCTAAGTTTAGAGACTTAGGAATCGCGAGTGAGTTGATGAAACTCCAACACAATTTTGCCGCCCAACAGGGCTATAAAGTGGTCTGTACCCAGACAGACAATAGCTTTCAACCGATGATCATTTTAAATCTCAAATCTGGATTTGAAATTAAAGGGACAATCCAAAGCACGGGAGATAGTCACGTCACAATAGTTATGGAAAAATCTTTATAATTTCTCCCCCGCCATTTTGCTCCTGGTGGAACCCCCGAAATCACAGCCGTTCCAGTGACTGAATTTTCAAGATCCACCTCAACTGTTTCAAACCGACACACCGCTGCTGGATAAACCCTTTAGCTCGACTTTAGTTTTGCCGATATGTGCTCTAAGGACTTAATGATGAAACTACTTTTCTGCACGTTTTTTATAGTTTTCATTTTGGGTTGTGACGATAGCCTTCAAGGTAAATTTAAGGCTTCCATATCCCAGGCTGACCCCAGTGGCAAACTCGATACGGACTTTTCCGAGGATGGAGTTGTAACTCTGGATAGTAGCGCCAGTGGAAGCTCCGATGACGGCGGAAAAGCCGTTGCCATAGATTCCGAAAATAGAATAGTGGTTACCGGATATAGCACCAATCTCTCTGGTAATAAGGATATGGTCGTGTGGCGATTTCTCTCCGATGGAACCCTTGATTCTACCTTTGGAACTGGTGGAGCATTTGTTCAAGACAATGCCGCCGGCGGAAATGGTGACGATGTGGGATTCAGTGTTGTCGTCGCTTCTGATGACTCCATATATGTGAGCGGCTATAGTGAGAATGCGAGTAATATTGATGAGCTCGCCATATGGAAGTTCACCGAATCCGGTGTGCTAGATACGAGCTTCAACTCCACAGGCTATCTCACCTATGTTCATATTTCCTCTGGCGCCTCCGAAGGGGAACGAGGAAGGAAAATCATTATTGATTCCCAAGACCGCGTTGTGGTACTTGGCCAAGGCTACTATACCTCTGATAAGAGTATCAAAATTTGGCGTTATTTATCTGATGGCACACTCGATACCAGCTTTAGTGGCGACGGGATTTTTGAGGATCACGGTGCCGCAGGCGGAACTGGTGCTGACAAGCTCATTTGGGGAACTATTGCAGAAGATGGCTCCATATTTGGAGCGGGATACAGTTGGAGTGGGAGCTCTGTGACCAACCACGATGCCGTTGCCATTAAAGTCACCAGTACGGGAGATTTAAGTACGGACTTTAACTCAACAGGCATCGCTACTCATAACGCCGCAGCCGGAGCGGATGGTGCAGATCTAGCGTATACAGGCTTTCTAGATCTCAATGAGCGATTTATTATCGCTGGAAAAAGCACCAATGCTTCCACTGACGTAGAAGCTGCTGTCTGGTGCTATGCCGCTGATGGAGCCCTTGATTCAGGCTTTAACGGAGACGGTATTTTTACATTAGATGGAATTGCTGGTGCCACTGGTTCTGATATTATCAATGGATCTGCTCTCAGCGATAATGGATCTTATTTTTTTGCCGGAAAGGCCTACAACGGCACTGACCACGAAATGTTTGTTTTTAAACTTTCAGATGAGGGTGAGCTGGATACTCAATTCTCAGAGGATGGAATTTTGGTCTATCAAAGCGGTGCCGGGAGCGACCTCGCCGAAGATCTTGCTTTTGATAACAATGGCAAGCTCATTGTCGTGGGAGAAATAAGCAATGGTGTAGACTCAGATCTAGCCATCTGGCGATTCGAGTGAATAAACAACTGTTCACCGTCACACTTTCTTTTCCCAATTAACTGTTTCTAAATAAAGTGGGATTCTCCCCTGTCCGATAAACAGATGTGGTCCTGAAAGGAATATGATGTCCTCAGAATTAAATTTATCACCTGATTTACTCGAAAAACTTGTTTTTGGCGCAGCCGATGGCGTCCATGTTCTCGATCAAGATGGCAATGTTGTCATCTGTAGTCACGTTTTTGCAGAAATTCTTGGATATAGCTTTGAGGAAGCTCAGAAGCTCAATGTAAGGGAATGGGATGATAAGTTCCCGAAGCAAGATCTCATTCCCTTTATAAAAGAACTCATTAAGTCCCCCCAAATCTTTGAAACAAAGCATTTAAAAAAAGATGGCGAACTTCTTGATGTGGAAATTAACGCCCGTGGAATTGAACTTAATGGTCAATTTTATGTATACGCATCTACCAGAGATATTACCGAAGCTAAAAAACAGAAAAAAGCCGAGCTCTATAATTCAAAAATGGCTTCTATTGGAGAACTGGTTTCTGGAGTTGGACATGAAATCAACAACCCACTTGCTATCATTCAAGGCTTTATTGCTCTTATCAAAAACAAATACGAGAAACTAAACACTCCCGAAGCCAAAAGCCTAACAAAAGCCATGGGAAAAATCGAAAGCTCCACCAAACGGATCAGTCGAATTGTGGCCGACCTCGGAGCTTTTACTCGAAGTGAAATTTACGAAAAAGACACTTTCTTCCCCATACTTGCCATGGAGAACTCCTATCGACTGTTAAAAGAGATCCATGAAAAGGACGGTATTCAAATTGAAATGGTCACCGATTCGGATTGCGAGAACATTGCCATCGATGGCAGTAGAGGCAACTTCCTTCAAGTTTTTATGGGTGTAGTTGGAAATGCAAAAGATGCCGTTTTAGCCACAAGCAATGAAGTTAAGACCATCCAAATCTCCTATGGTATTGTTGGCAATCAATTTGAAGTAAAGGTGAAAGACAACGGCTGTGGTGCCTCTAAAGAGGTACAAGAAAAGATGTTTGATCCTTTTTTCTCAACAAAACAATTAGAAAACAAGACCGGTATTGGTTTATCTCTCTCCCGCAGTTATGTTGAAGATATGAACGGAACTGTAGATTTCAATTCTGAGATTGGAAAAGGTTCAGAGTTTATTTTACGACTTCCCATTTCTAACAAGAACATGCAAGCTGATACCGCCGACACTAAGTCCCTAGAAAACAGCTTTACTGGGCTTAGACTACTACTCGTAGACGATGAAGAGGATATCCGATTCATTTTGGGAGATATGCTAGAAGAGTTGGGATTTAAAGTCACCACAGCAGAAAATGGCAAGGAAGGTTTAGATATATTTCTCAACAACCCCGACCAAATTGATATTATATTGTCAGATATGCGAATGCCTAAAATGGATGGCCCTACTTTTCTAAAGTCCGTTCGATCCCATAAAGAAGTAAAACAACCCAAATTTGTGTTTTTTACTGGCGGTATTAATATCGATTTCGAATCCCAAGATAACGAACTCTATGGCCTATACGATGCCTATTTCTTAAAGCCATTTGACCTAAGTATCGTGGAAGAAACTCTTAATAGCTGCCTTTTCGACAAACAGACGGCGGCTTAGTGTTTACTCAACAAATCGGGGCGGACTTCTATCTTGCCCAACGTTTTTGAAGTTGAAAACTCAAAGTACGACCAAGGCTCGTATTCACAGGAGAACCAAAGAGAGTCTGATCGGAATAACTTAAACTGCTCGACCAGTCATTTTCCATGTCGTAACTTGCGGACAGTGTGCCCGTAGCATATCGCTCTACCGCACCCTCATATTCTGTAGACCCTGCAATTGAAATTGCATCTTCATAATTCCAAGAGATCGAACCGCCAACTCGATATTTATCAAAATTATAGCCGGCTCCCCCGCTAAAGCTGCCTCCCCAGCCCGGTCGAATCTCTCCATCTACCTGAGTGTTATTGACCGTTTTAGCGAAAGATTTATGAACTTCAAAATTAAGGTATATATCCCAAGGTATGACAGATTTGGATAACATTGTGCCAAGCCCTAAAGCCCAAAATCCGTTACCCCGACTATCTAGTCCCCCCAATTCCGATTCGGCCCGGGACCGCCCGGTAGGAGCTGTAAGTGTGAAATACCCAGTTCCACGAGGACGAATAGGATGATAGTCCCAGTCAGTGAGATATTCATATCCTAGTGTGAATTTGGTATCTCCCAATCCCGAACTCTCTTCGCCTTGATGAGTCCTTTGCAACACCTGTGTGCTGCCCCCCACTTGCCATCTGTCGTTAAATATATGCGCACCTTCCAAACTCAAGGTCTGAAGCCTCTGCCCGTCACCCTGATCGCTCCAAATTCCATCAGAATCTACATTATCAATGACGACTTCTGTGACGGCATAGGAGGTCGAAAAAAGAGCTTTTTCGTCCCCACTTATAATGGCTGGAGCGGCAAACCCACTGCCGCAGCAAGCCGCACCATAGACCCACTGCCCACCAAATAGAGAAATACTAAATACGAATAGGTACAACAACCTCATCAGTCACTTCTCCATCAACTTTAATCTGAAAATGTAAATCCCACTCACCGAGCATTACAAAGAAAACATCTTCAACTAAATAAGTCCCAATATCTACTATTGAGACCACGGATGGAGTGGAGCCATGACCCATACTAGGCATCCAAAGCGTAAGAACTGGCGCTATACTTAAGCTGGCTGGAACAGGAGTTTTATCAAAATGGTTAAGCCGGAATGTTTTAAGAAGAATTTTACCGGAATCTTGTGTCGTTGGTTCTTGAACCCAGTACCAACTCATACACAAACCTTCTGATTCGAAAACAAGGTCACATGTAGTACCGGAAGGCTTCTCAGCCCCACCCAGGCCAACACCTTGATTACCCTTAATGTATTTCGGCTGGGCACACCCCATCACCGAAAGAAGCAAAAAAAAGAGAAAACCCTCTCTACCAATCATTCGATCCACCCCTAGAGATTTCACAGCCCAAAGGCCTAGTACGAGAAGTCTTCACCGCAGCTCCGCTGGTAAGATTTGCAAGCGCCTCTCTCAGATATTGTCTATCAGCGTCTTCAAAACTAGCGCTATTTGACACTCCACCCTGATACTTAATCACGTCATTTTGAACCACAAATACATGCGGTGTTTTAGAAGCCTTAAATTGATCGGCCCATTTTGCTCCCGTATCTTTAAACACCGGGAACCCAAGATTTTCATTTTTAAAATAGTCTTGAGCGTCTTTTTTAAACTCTGAAGAATTGGAATGAAAACCCACAAATTGAAATTTGGGATACTCTTTTTGTAAGCTTCTAATTTCAGAAATATGACTGTTCGAACAAGGACAAACGGCCGAAAGAAATACGGCCACCCAGCCCGACTTCCCGCCCAGTTCAAGTGTCTCGTTTTTTTCGGTTAGAATATTTTTCGCTGTGATTTTATCTCCCAGAGTCACCGCCTGTGAGGCCGTCCCTAATAAAAGACAAAAAGTTCCAATAAGAAGACCTATTGATTTCATGCATATTCTCCTAAGTCGTTGGGTTTAACATCAATTCGCGCCTCTCCACAATGGCTAAGACATCACTTGTTTCCATTACATAATATGTGAGAAATAACTGCATTAGAATACTGCTGAACAGAGAAACTGTTAAACTTTAATTGTATTTCTCTCACAAAGTGAGCTATTTTGACCAAGCAAACATTACGTTACATTTTCTTAAACCTTGCTTATTGGAGTGCCATAGTGAAACTACTCTCAACAGTGAAACTTATCTCAACAACGAAAATACTATTTTCTCTTAGCCTTATATTCTTTTCCTACCTTGCCCAGGCTCACGACAGCGATCATAGCCCCGAATCTTACCATTTGGCTTTCAATGGCGGGGCACTACATGCTCACATTGAATGGCTCGAAGAACCCATGGTAGGAAGCGAGTCCTATCTGTTAATTGAATGGAAAAATGGTGAAAACCACTCACCCACAGACCCTCCTGGATCGTTTGAAGTGGCATTGGACATGCCCTCAATGGGTCATGGCTCCGAACCCACGGAAGTTGAACCTTGGCTCGACGAAACTGGCCAAGAGGTAATAGGCAGCTACAAAGTTTCAAACATTCACTTTTTTATGGGAGGATTATGGGAAATCCAAGTGACCCTCTCCTATCCGGATGGATCTGTAGAAATGCGATTTTTTGAGAAGAACTTCCCTGGCGGTGGCCATGGCCATGGCAACCACCATTAAATGAATGGATCCAGTTCAGGCTAGGGGCAGTTCAATGGATACAATCGCCCCTACGGGTTTATCACCGTTGGAAACATTGAGCTTGCCCCGGTAGGCACCACAAATTTTACTCATCACAAGTCCACCAAGACCAACAGAAATTCTACCACCTTGAGACGCGTCCAGTTTTCTTGAAATTCTTTTTGCACCGAACTCTTCCAAAACTTGATCTGGAAAACCGGGGCCATCATCCCAAATTTTCACACAAAGCTTTTCATCCTGTTGAAGGACTTCAACACTGACTTGCGACTGGGCAAAGGAAAATCCGTTTTCAAAGGCATTTCGAAAGAGCCGCCGCAATACATGAGCATCTCCGGAGAAATAGATCTCCTCAGGACTTGCGGTAAATTGTAATTTTACATCTGACGAGTGAACCTCGCTACGTTTTAAACTATCACGCGCTTCACTTTCGATGAGCTCCACTATATCTAGCTGACCGGTTTTCGCTCCATAACCAGGATCTTCCATTTGTGCCAAAAACAAGAGGTCTTCTACCAATTTCCCAAAGTAGTCCACTTCTTTTAGAGAAAGGTCCACAAACTCCTCTTTCACCGACTCATCTAGTTTTTGACTTTTAAACTTCAGAGTCTCCAACAAACTTTTTAAAGAGGCTACAGGGGTTCGCAAATCATGAGCCAGTTCCTGTAAAAGCTTACTTTTTGCTTCCTCAGAATCTCGTAAATGATTAACCAACCCTTCCACTTCATCGGCCATAATATTAAATCTAGACATGGCATGGCCAAATTCATCTTTTCGTTTTACATCAAAACGCGCTTTTAAATTGCCTTTGCGGATATCCCCTATCACTCGGTCCGCTTCCTCCACACCGCTATGAACTTGATCATAGATAAGACGAACAGTTAGACCCACTCCAATAATGAGCGAGACGAGAAGTGAAATTACACTAATAACAGGGATCCACCGCAACCCCTCTGGTCGCTTCCCCATGGGTGGGCGAGGAGGCTTAATCAACAAATACAACTCCAAATCACCATCCAGCCTAACAAGAAACACTTCATTTCTCCCTGGCGGACCCGGAGGCCGATTAGGACCCATCTTAAAGAGTGACCCCTCTGGAGGTGGTGATGGTGGCATTACCGACCGTTGACCCTCTTTTCCCAAAATATCTTTGGGCTGAATCTTAATATAATCGTATACTTTTTGAGGTAACCGAATGCCTTTCCAATTTAACTGAATATTGGTATCGGACTCGCTGAGTAAGGTCCCTTCTTTATCCACCAGAAAAATCCTGGGGACCATTCCTTCTCGATGAATTTCCTGAAGCTCTCTTATACCTTTTAATTTATTATCCCCACCTAACTTATCTACTAACTTTGCGAAAAATAGCGGGGGCACTCTTTCCGGCTGAGTCTGCACCATCCGGGATAACTGTCCACTGAAGTAAACTCCCATCACAACGAATAAAAAAACCAGACCGGTTCCAATCAAAACATATTTTAAGAACCATTTATTTTTTATCATATTTTTCAATCCGGTATCCCATACCATAAACGGAAAGAATTTTAATGGTATCCACACCATTGTCTTTTAGCTTTTTCCGTAAATGACTCACATGAGAATCAATGGTTCTATCATAGATCTCAGCGTCTTTATCAATCGCCGCAATGAGATTCTCCCGTGAAACGATAACCCCAGGTCTTTGCATAAAATGAGTCAATATATCAAACTCTCTTCTATTGATCGAAATATCATTCCCTCTAAACTTCACGACTCTTTGATCTAACAATAAAATCATTTCACCAAATCGAAGCTGATTCTCTCTCAATTGAGGTTCTCTTAAAATAGTTTTTATACGAGCCAATAACTCTCGGTTACCAAAAGGCTTTCGGACAAAGTCATTAGCACCCATTTGTAACCCTTTTACTACGGAGTCTTCATCTGTCTGCGCTGACAAAATCAATACGGGCAAGCGAGACCCTACTTCACGCACATGCTTCAAAAAATCGAAACCTGTACCATCGGCTAACCCTAAATCAAGAACTACTAAATCCAAAGATTGCGAATCATTTATTTCAAAAGCCTTTTTTAAGGAGTCAGCCCAAAACACCTGATACCCTTCAAGCTCCAAATTCACTTGTAGTCCCCGAGCCAAAGCGGGATCATCCTCAACAATCATTAAATTCATATCGACCTCAAACTTAAAATTTCATTAGAGTATTAAGTTTATCTAATAGAGAGAGACTCCACAAGGAGTCTCTCTCCAAGAGATATGTGTTCATCACCGAACCGCCGCTCCGGCCTGTTTTCTTTGCCCTCGTGGTGGTGGAGGGGGGTGGTCGATTCCACACGCCTCGAGAGCAGCATCCATGTCTTCGCGACTAGGTCGAGTTCCATCAGTTGGTTTATGGGACTCTAAACATTCATGTTGTTCTTCAGTTAATCTTTGTGGAGGTGGACCCTCTGGATGTGGCCTCCTCGTTTCATTTTCCGCATCGTCATAGGAATCAGACTGGGCCATTGCCCAAGGACTCAAAAACAGCGTTGCCAAAAAAAGTATTAATATTGATTTCATGGGATCCTCCCTCTTTCTGTATCCAGTATCAAATATGACTGTTGAAGAATTATGGATTTAGAAATGTTAAAGCGCAGAAAACCAAGAGAGTTGTACGAAATTCTCATCCAGGGTGGTCTTCTACGCTTCATATTGAGACAAAGGTAAAAATGCGTTTCAATTACTGACAATAAACACTTTGCCCATTGTAATCATAGAGTGTGTAACCGCTGCAGTTAGCTCCAGTACAAGATACAGGCATGAACTGATAGTAGTAGTAATAGTAGTAGGTGCCGTAACAGGTGCTTCCTGTGGAGCTAGAGCTAGTGCTACTACAGTATGTGGTCGCCACCTGAAGGCCCGTTGAAGACGAATAACAGTAAGCTCCATTCCAATAGTAGCTGGTTGAAGTGGTCGAGTAAGTGCTTGTCAGGTTCGCACAGAATGTACTTTCCACCACTACACTCCCTTGGACATTATCAATACACTGCCCACTGGTATTATAGGTGAATGCCCCGGCAGAACAATAAGAGCTATCTGAGGTTTGACCCGTAGGAACATAAATACAGCTACTTCCACTGTATTGAAAAAGATCATTCGATAGTCCTGTTGAACCACAGTAAGTGCTGTTCACAATTTGACCCGTATAAGACGAATAACAATAGTTATTACTCCAATAATAGCCTGTCGTCGTTGTATAGGCGGAATTGCTTGAGCTGGACTCTTTGCCACAACCCGCAAGGCCTATTGCCAATAAAATAAGAATAGTTTTCATATATATTTTTACAGTTTCCATAGTACATCTCCTACCCACCTAAAAAAGCAAACCGAAGGCCAAAACAGCTCCCAGCATGCCAATGAGCGAAATCACTCCCATTAAAGTCAATTGTGGAATAACTGTGGAACCCCTTGAAATGTATAGGTTTTTTAAAATTACAAAAATTGTCGCTTTATGAGCCGTGCCGATAAGCCACTTGGACATTGTGCTGAGCTTTCAATGGATTGATTGATAGTCCAACCCTATACACCTATAGTGTACCGGTATTTAAAAAATCTAAAAAAATCACATACTATGTAGTCACAAAGAAGGAGACAGATCATGCAAATCGATATTGGAATTCCAGAGTCACAAAGAAAAGCCATAGCTAAAGACCTAGGGCACCTTTTAGCTGACAGCTATACGCTTTATCTTAAAACACATAATTATCATTGGAACGTCACTGGTCCTATGTTTCAAACTCTCCATACAATGTTTGAAACTCATTATACAGAACTAGCCATCGCTGTAGACGACGTCGCCGAGCGAATTCGATCTCTTGGAGAATTTGCACCTGGCTCTTATGTACAGTTCAAGGAACTCACTAAAATTGAGGAGACCACAAGCGTTCCGTCCGCAACAGACATGGTGAAAGATCTCGTTAAAGGTCATGAAACCGTAGCTAAAACAGCTCGATCCATTTTCCCTACTGCTGAAGAAGGTAATGATGAAGCCACGTTAGACCTACTCACTCAACGCATACAGTTGCATGAGAAGACAGCCTGGATGTTAAGAAGCTTACTTGAATCTTAAATCTTGGGATAGTTTGACCTATTTTTCTTGAGATCGACCACGCGGGTTCTGGACATTAGATCATGCAGAGCCCGCCGATCTTCCCGAGTCAATACCAGCATAAAGCCAATTCCAAAAGTTATAATACTTACGAATTTTCCGAAAACTTCTCTTGCTATGAACTGAATGAAATTAATGTTTTGGTACTCATCCTGATGAATCACTTTAATTTTCACAATCCGTTTACCCAACGTCTGACCCGTTAAGTATTGTGGCACCACAAAATAAATAAATACCGTTGTCCACGCAATGAATAAACCTAATTCAGTGGGCATGTTAATAAAATCGTAACCCATCACCGCAGAAAACAAAGCCAAAATCAATCGCACCATTAGAGTTAAAAAGAAAACGTCAAACATAAAGGCCAATAAGCGAGGTCTAATACCTGCCACTTTCAGCTGATGATCCTCATGTTGGGCATTATGGTAGCCAATCACCATAGATAGATTTAACTTTGGAGCTCTATTCATCTCCAACCCCCCTTAGGAATCTGCCTTTCTTCCCTGTTTAAATCCATCTCCTCAATTTGAAAGCCAATTTTTAACAGGGGCATTAAAGGCGAAGTGGGGTTGGATCGCATGAAGTCGATGATTTTAAACCTATGCTCCTCGAACTGGTCGACATGCTTCACCTTAACATGATCGATCACAATTTTAGTATTTCTATAGATTCGCGAAACTTCACTCCCCTTGGGATATTTGTTTAAGTAAACATTGTAAAGTCGGAGAACTTCAAACCAATGATCCTGCTTGATCTCCCAGTTGATTAACTTAAGCAGTACTTTCGAGGAACTACTTTCCAAATACTCACTGAGACTCCATGTGTAAGGTAGTCGACTTAGTATTAAGTGCGCACTACTATAGTTACCCCGTCGAATGGATTGAGCAAAGTATGTAGATAGATGACTTCTATAGAACTCCTTCTGGGAATAGCTCAAATTTAAATCTCGAATAAACTCTTCATCGAGACTTTTTTGCATAAATGCATTGAGAGAAAAAAGATTGTCCGGATTAAGTTGCTCAATCTGTCTAAAAAGCACAAGTGCTTCATTGTAATTCTGGGCATCAAAAGATTTGAGCATTAGCTGGTGCAAAACCAGTTCCTCGTTGTACTGAAGAGAGTTCGCTAGTTTTTGCCTTTTACGAAACCACCACCCAAAGATGATTCCGGTAAGAAAACCCACAATGTGTGCTCCATAGGCCAGATTGCCAAACCCCGAAAAACTCCCCGCCACAAATCCAATTAGGTCTGAAGACAAATAAAACAATGGCAAAAGATACTTAATGGGTACGGCATAAATCTGACCCCAAGGGATGGGAGGCGCGTACATGAGTAATAAACGAATTCTACGATGATAGAAAAGTAGATAAAAAGCTCCCATGATTGCACTTATGGAAGCACTCGACCCCATTACAATGGGATTTAATTGCGGATCAGTAAAAACGTTGACTTGGGCCGCTAGCCCCGCAATCCCACCAACCAGATAGAGCGCAATGTATCGCAAAGCGCCCAATCTGAATTCAACATAGGATCCAAATACGACAAGAAAAAAAAGGTTTCCAAGAAGGTGTACCCAGCCGGAATGAATAAACTGGGAGTCCAAGTAAGATCTTCCGGTTTGGTTACCATGAGATAGAAAATGGTATTCTTTATGAACCTCTAATTTCCGACTTAACAGGATTCGTTGAAAAGCGGAGTAATCCATCCAATATTTTTTTCCAGAATCAAAATCCAACCTATTTTCAGCATCTAAATAGGGCTCAAGGTGAGAGAAAAACTTTTGATACTCTTCTTCCTGCATCAACTTTTCATAGAGTTCAAACTTTGTTTGCGAGTCCGATGAGGAGACCTTCTCACTACCAGTTTCCGGTTGCAAAACTTCGAAAAATCTTAACAAAAGGTGAGATCTATTTTTTTTATTTGCTAGAAGTTTTCGTGAAACTGCAGCATTCTCTAGACTTTGCCCATACTGCCGATAGAGCTTGCCCATGGCACCAATCATTGCTGATCCTGCATCACAAAATCGGGAGGGCCATTGTGACGAACTCATACATTGGCTGTGGAAGAGATCAGATCGCTGTTTATAGAGCTCCAACTTTATATTCAACTGAATCAAGCTATGCCTATATTGCTCTATCCTTTTAAACGAGTGGAATGAATAGGAAAACAACCCCAGAAACAAGGCTCCGGTTAAAAGCGGCCACTTGGGCCATTTCCCTAGCAATCCTAAAGGCATAAACATACTCCAACGTATCGGAATTTCTTTCATTTTCCGTGACGTCAATACCTAGGAATTGAACCAAAGTGAGGCGAATAAAGGATAATTTTATATGGGAAGTGGACACCTTAGCCGGAAAAGGCTAGGAAATAGGAAAAACAGGGAGAGCAAATTATGGTTTCTGATATTTTCAACGAAGATCTATGGCAGGAAGTTCCAGGCTTTGATAACTTAGAGGATGTTACCTATCACCGTGCACGATCTCAGGGAACCGTAAGAATTGCTTTTAACCGACCAGAATGTCGTAATGCTTTTCGACCTAAAACAGTGGATGAATTGTACCGCTGCCTAGACCATGCTCGAATGTGGTCCGACGTAGGTTGCGTTCTCATTACCGGAAATGGACCCTCGCCAAAAGATGGTGGTTGGGCTTTTAGTGCTGGAGGTGATCAGAGGATTAGAGGCAAAGATGGATATAAATATACTGATTCAGAAGAAGCTGTGGATCCGGCGCGATTGGGTCGCCTCCATATCTTAGAGGTTCAACGCCTCATCCGGTTCATGCCTAAGATTGTTATTGCCGTAGTTCCTGGATGGGCTGTCGGAGGTGGGCATTCACTGCACGTGGTCTGCGACATGACTATTGCTTCTAAAGAACATGCTATTTTTAAACAAACAGATCCAGACGTAGCTAGCTTCGACAGCGGATATGGATCCGCTTATCTTGCCAAACAAATAGGACAAAAGAGAGCACGAGAGATTTTCTTTTTGGGACTCGATTATACTGCGGATGAGGCTTTTCAAATGGGCATGGTTAATAAAGTGGTTCCCCATGGGGATCTTGAAACAACAGCACTAGAATGGGGAGCTCTCATAAACGACAAGTCTCCCACGGCCATGCGAATGCTCAAGTTTGGTTTTAACCTCACTGACGACGGAATGGTCGGTCAGCAACTGTTTGCCGGAGAAGCCACTCGCCTTGCCTATGGAACAGAAGAGGCCAAAGAAGGCCGCGATGCCTTTGTAGAAAAGCGAGATAAAAACTTTAAAGAATTCCCTTGGCACTACTAGAGACTGAGGTTCAATGAAACAGCTTAAAAAAGATGTACACAATAAGTTTTGCGGGCATTGGAACCAATCCTCAATAGAAATTGGACTGGCTGAATACAAAGAGCTATTACCGACGGAGTGTTTGCACTCGCATCCTTTTTCCGAATATTACGTGGGTGTTTCGGGTGAGTTAGATCTAGAAATTGAAGGAATCACCTATCGCCTCCGTCCTGATGAATGCCTTATGGTTGAAGCGGGTGAAAAACATCAAGTCACTTGGGTCCACCCTGAACTAGGCATCAAAATGCTTGTGATCAAAGAAAGATCAGAACCGAATAGCAAAACCATCCACACCAATTAGTCTCGCTTGGATTTATACATTTCCAATGCCTTTTCACGCTGCGCTTTATGATCCACAATAGGCTGAGGATATTTCTCATGGTCAAGAATCGGTTCATGCAGTTTTTTACTGGGATAGTCTTCTAGTTCGGGCAGATATCTTTTGATGTAATGTCCCTCGCTATCAAACTTCTTCGACTGGGACCAAGGGTTAAAGATTCTAAAATAGGGTTGAGCATCGCAGCCTGTTGAAGCCGCCCATTGCCATCCACCATTATTGGCTGCCAGATCACCATCTAGCAGCTTATGCATAAAGTACTTTTCACCCCAACGCCAATCTATCAATAAATCCTTCGTTAGAAATGAAGCCACAATCATTCGAACTCGGTTATGCATTTTTCCAGTGGTTTTAAGCTGCCGCATTCCCGCATCCACAATGGGAAAACCCGTCTTCCCTTCCTTCCATGCCTCAAACCATTCCTCATTATTGTCCCAGCTTAAACCTTTGTATTTGAGTTGAAATTCTTCCTGCTCCACCCGCGGATTGTGATACAAAATTCCGTAGTAAAACTCCCTCCAAATCAATTCGCTGAAAAACTTATCTCTACTAGTTTCGGGCTTTTTATAGGGTTTTAAATCATAATATTGAATAATCTGTGGGATCGTCAGGGAGCCATTCTTTAAAAACATGGAAAAATCTGAAGTGGCCTCTAAATGGGGTATATCTCGAGACTCTCCATACTGATCAATGGCTTCCTCAAACTCTTTGAGTTTTTGATAGGCTTCCAGGCTTCCCCCTTTAGGAATATCATAGGAAACTTTTTCTAGATTGCCCGCAAGGCATTCTTCCAATTGATCTTTCTTAGAAAAATTCAGATCAAGATCTTTCCATTGCACATTAAATATTTTTTTTAGCTTTTCCCCTTTAAGGCGTTTTTCCAAATAGGAAAGTCCATTTACTTGCCTTTGGAGCCGCTTTTGAACTCCCTCCGTCTTAAAAGCCTCTAGCCACTTTCTAGAATAAGGGGTAAAGACCTGATACATGGATTGTGGGTCACTAGAATCCTTCAACACCTCCCAGGGCTCCAACAGGAGATGATCTCTAAAATTTTTATTCTCAATGGACTGTTCGGAGAGTAGATCCTTTATCCTCTGATCCCGTTCTCTTGCAAATGGCTCGTAATCCCTATTCCAAGTTACCAAATCTAGATGATATTTTTCGCTTTGTTTAAACCCATCGATAAGAGCAGACAGTGCAGAATCTGGCCCCTCATCCAAAACCAAAAGATCTCCACCCAACTCACGCAATTCATTGCGCAACTGGGAAAGAGTGTTTAGAAAAAACTGAAACCTATCAAAAGACATGTCTGGACGAGACAAGAACTTACGATCAAAACAAAATAAACCAAGGGTATTACCTTCACTATTTTTAAAGTTATAGATTAATGCAGGGTTGCCTGCCACTCTCAAATCTCTACGAAACCAATGCAAACCAATTTTTTTCAACTATATCCTCTTCATTAAAATATGGGCACAATCCCAGGGTGAACCCGACGAGACCCAATGTTTCACAACTTCAAAACCAAAGGAACTCCATTCCGACTTTAAATCCAACCAACTCTCAGGCATGTACCTATAAGGCCTTTCACCACGAATTTGCAGTCTTCGATTAACGTCAAAGCTACCATAGGAAATTTCCTCTTTTAAATCACCCACCATATGATTTATCAACAGTAGCCCACCTGGCATAAGATGGTTATAAACATTCTGGGCGAGTACAGACCGATCACTGCCAGTTATACAATGAATGGTATGGCTGTCCACTATGAGGTGGTACTTTCCACCCCAATTCATTTCACCAAGAGCATCCCCCTGGAAAAACACCAAATTGGGGTGTCTGTTTTTTGCCCACTCAATGGCCTCTGAAGAAAGATCCATCCCAACAGCATCGTAACCCAATTCGGTTAAATACTGTGTTAACTCTCCAGCTCCACATCCCAAATCCAAAGTGCGTACAGCTTCGCCCTTTGGCAACTCACTTAAAAACGTCTGAATTGACTTTTTAAGGAAATTTGTTCGAGCGCGAAAACTAGGGCCACCCCATCCTTCACTGCCGTTTTCTCTAAACTCACGGTAAAGCTCATCGTAATCTTTCTTCATGACCCATCCCTCTTTCGACGCAGAACCAAATCTCTATCTTTATTGCCGTATTTGTCTATATTAGCACACCTATGACTCAAAGCATTTTGCAGACCGGCCTACTTGCGGAACCCAATGTATTCAAGAAACTCGATGCTCTAGAAAGCACCCTGCATAATGTGCTGTCTGGTACCGCATATACAATTCCTATGCACCCCACGAGAGATATTCAAGTCCTCACTCCTGGCCTACATCCACCTAAAAAAGGAATTTCTCTAGCGGAGGGCCAAGCAAGACTTTTACATGACCTAGCTAACATTGAACTACAAGCGATGGAACTGGCCATTCGCACTTTGCTTCAATACACAGAAGCCCCCCATCCGTTTAAAGAACAGCTTGGAAAAATAGCCCTTGAAGAGGGACATCACTTAAAGTTGTGTCTGCGAGGCATAGAATCATTGGGTTACCAATGGGGCGATTGGCCCATCCATACGGCGCTCTGGGATTGCACCGCTTCTGAAGATTCTCTTCTAGATCGAATGCTGATTGTACATTGTTATTTAGAAGGCTCCGGACTCGACGCCAGCGATTCCATCTTAAATCGACTCAGTGGAGTTCACTCTCCCCAAGCCGATAAAATTGTTCGAGTCATTGCTAAAGATGAAATGGGGCATGTTCAGTTTGGCACAAGATGGTACACTCAATTTTGTAAAGAACTTGGAACCTCTCCTGATGATGATTTTAAAATTAGGATGGCAAAGCTAGCCCACCAACTCCCCGACCGCCGTGAGAAAATCAATAGATCCTTAAGATTAAAAGCCGGATTTAGCGAAAGTCAGATCCAAACTCTGCAGGACTTTCAAAATCAGCTTTAAACTTGAAAACGGAAAAGGATTAAAGGGCTTCGTATTTCTGACTTTCACGAGCACAATGCATGATTAAATCCATCAATGGTGTTTCTACTCCACGATCATGCTCGTCGAATTGCACTCCCACTCGCATAAATCCGTGTTCTGTATTCTTCAGCACACGACGAACAACTCCCCGTACGGGAATAGGTTTTGAAGACCTGGGTGACTCAATCGAGCCTTGAAATAGACCTCCATCAACGAAAGGCATACTGGTACCATTCACTTCAAACTGACAACCTCCAAAAGAGATGTCTAAGATGGGAAACGACTTATTGAAGTTTTGCTCACCATAAATATCCATTTGCAATTCCACTAAAATGGTTCCAGGAACTGAGGCTCTAAAATTTTCTCTTCTTTGAATCTTTCTAATCTCAATATCTTCACCAAAAATCAAATAGCCCGAAACCACTTCTACACTGCCTCGAAACCAATACTTATTGCGATCAAATATCACCATAAAAGAAACTGTATCCCCAGTATTTACCGTCATGCCGGGAGCTTCTTGTACTCGGACCTCTTTCCGAGAACTACCCATGACGTGACTTTTGTGAGTGGAGCCTGAGGGAGCCTGTAAAACTATGGGCCGCTTTTCTTTTCCCAAATATTCAAGAACATAGAGTTTCTCTTTGGGAGCGACGGGATTGTAAAAATTTTTTTCATTATCATCCATACAACATAAATTATAGGCAAAGAAACGCTAGTAACCAATAGTCTCTAGCTGAACTGGCCCCTGCTTGATGTGAAGCAGAAAAGAACGGTTGCCCCTAAGTGCCTCTAATAGTTATACTTTTCTCAAATTTTCCACTTTTTGTAGGATAGGCTATATGGACTTTGATCTAATTGTTATTGGTGGTGGAAGTGGCGGTATCGCCACAGCACGGAGGGCTGCTGAGTTTGGTGCGAAATGCCTTCTCATTGAATCCAAAAAACTGGGAGGAACCTGCGTGAATGTGGGCTGTGTTCCCAAAAAAGTCATGTGGAATGCCGCCCATATTGCCGAAATGATGAGTTACGCTGAACCCTACGGGTTCAAAGCAGCATCACCTCAATTAGATTGGCAAACACTTACGCGAGCGCGAACCGCCTATGTGGAACGACTCAACGGCATTTATGACCGAAATCTTGGAAATTCAAATGTAGAATGGATTCAAGGAGAAGCCCAGTTTGTAGACTCGCAAACGGTTAAGGTGAATGAAAAGACTTATAGCGGCAAAAATATACTGATCGCAACAGGAGGGCAGCCCAACCTCCCTAACATTGAAGGTGGCGAGCATGCTGACACCTCTGATGAATTTTTTGGATGGGAAGAACAGCCTGAAAAAGTCCTCATAGTCGGAGCCGGCTACATAGGAGTTGAACTGGCTGGAGTACTTCATACCCTTGGAAGCGATGTAGTTTTGTTAAATCGCGGACCAAAAATTCTAACGGCCTTCGATCAAGAAATCGCTTTAACTCTTTTAGATCAAATGCAAAAAGACGGAATTCGCTTTAAAAGTCAGTGTATACCCAGGAAGCTTACGCTGCTAGAAAATAAGCAAATAGAAGTCTTGTTTGAGAATGATGAAACTGTGATTTTTGACAAAGTGGTATGGGCCACCGGCCGTTCTCCCAACACAAAAAATCTGAATCTGGAAAATACAAATGTCACAATGGATTCTTGGGGACAAATTGAAGTGGATGAATATGAAAACACAAAAGATCCACATATTTTTGCTTTAGGTGATGTAACGGGAAAACTATTACTCACCCCAGTCGCGATCGCCGCAGGCAGAAAACTCGCTCATAGAATTTTTAACAAGGAAAAGAACTCAAAGTTAGACTACAATTTTGTGCCTTCTGTTATTTTTTCTCACCCGCCTATTGGGACTGTTGGATATTCGGAGGAAGCCGCCATAAATAAATGGGGGAAGGAAAATATCAAAGTTTACAAATCGCAGTTTATTAACATGTTCTTCTCTCCACTCCCCCAGGACAAAAAACAAAAAACGCTATTTAAAATCATCTGCCAAGGCCCCGAAGAAAATGTTGTAGGACTCCATGGTATTGGACTTGGGGTGGATGAAATGATTCAAGGATTTGCCGTGGCGATGAAAATGGGGGCTACGAAGGCGGATTTAGATAGCACTGTCGCTATTCATCCCACAGCGTCTGAAGAATTTGTAACTATGAGATAATGTTTAATGAATAAAACCCTGATCATTCGTTTTTCTAGCTTTGGCGATATCATTCAATGCTTTTCTGTACCCACATTGATAAAAGCCGAAAACTCTTCCGCGGAAGTTCATTGGATTGTCAGGTCCGACTTTGGAGAGTTCGTTAGGTCTCACCAAGATATTGATCGAGTGATTTCCTTCGACAGAAAACTAGGGCTCGTGCCTTTAATTAAAACCTCAATAGCCTTGGCGAGAAACAATTATACCCATATTTATGATGCCCATAACAATGTGCGAAGCCATATTGTAATGTGGGTTATTTTTTGGACCCAAGTGTTCTCTTTTGGAAAAATCCCTCGATATAAATTTGTGCGTAGATCTAAATACAGATGGCGCCGGTTTCTACTTTTCAAACTAAGAATAAACACCTATGAGAAGCCCTTTCGTGGCGCCATGTCCTTCATCCAACCTCTACAGAACTGGTGGAAAACATCTGAGACGAAAATAAAAAGCTTAAAGGTTCCACTGAATACTCCTGAATTTAAGGGTGATCTACCGAACTCCTTTATAGCTCTAGCCCCCTCAGCGGCCTGGCCAATGAAGAGATGGCCTGTCGACCACTGGAAGCGGCTTATTCAAGAAATGACCGATAGACAATTTGTAATTTTAGGAGGACCTGATGATGACTTTTGTAAGGACATCCAGGCCATTGACCCACAACGCGTTTTTAATCTCGCCGGCAAATGTTCATGGTTAGAAACCTGCTCAGTATTGACCAAAGCAGATATGGTAGTGAGCGCGGACACCGGAGTGATGCATTTGTCCGATCATTTAGGGCGCCCAACCCGAGCCCTCATGGGCCCAACAGCCTTTGGCCATCCTACCTTTGCTAACTCTCAAGTGTTAGAAATAGAGCTTCCCTGTCGACCTTGCACAAAGGATGGCCGTGGACGCTGCAGCCAAGATATCTATCAAAAATGTATGATTGAAATAAGCCCTAAAGTCGTCGCTCAATCGATCGAAAGCAGCATCTGATGAATTGGTTTCGCCCCATCTACTTATTTATTATTCAACCGGTATTGTTTTTTATAACTATTATAGCCCTGCCTTTTCATAAAAAAATTCGAAAAGGGTTTGGCCTGAGATTGAGGTTTCGCTTTCCTGCAGGCTCGAAAGACAGTTATCCAATATGGTTTCACTGTAGCTCCGGTGAATTTGAATATGCAAAGTCGGTCATAAGAGAATTAAAACAAAAATACCCACAACAGAAAATCTTAGTGACCTATTTTTCGCCCACTTACCTGAAAAATATTGAATCCCACCCTGACGTGGACTTTTGCTGCCCACTCCCATGGGACCTGCCTGGACCAATGCGAAGCTTTATCAAGCACTTCAGACCTAAAACTCTTCTTATCGCTCGTACAGATTTGTGGCCAGAGTGTCTCTATCAATGCCAAAAGTATAATGTAAAAACAGCCCTCTTTTCCTGTACAAAATCGTCCATTAAAATTTCAGACCAGATCTTGTCGGCAATTCATTTTCATCCCTATCAGCAACTGAATCAAATATTTTGTGTATCGTCACAGGATCAAGAAAATATACAAAGTATTGCACCCAACACTCCAACCGATATCGTTGGTGACACACGCTTTGACCAAGCTTTTTATCGAGTGGAAACCGAGAACAATCCTATCCATCATGCCTTCTTCACAGGAAGCACTCCTATACTTATCATGGGCAGTAGCTGGAAACAGGACGAAGAAGCTATTATTCCTGCAGTTGCTAAATTTATTCGTGATGGTCGAATGAAATTAGTGATCGCTCCCCATGAACCAACGAAATCACATATTGATGAGTTGATTCAAAGAATTGAAAAATTGGATTTGAAGACCGACCTTTTTATAGACGACAATAATTCTGAAGCTAACGTACTGATTATCAATACCGTGGGTATTTTGGCTGACCTCTACAAGAAAACCCAACTGGCATTTGTTGGAGGATCCTTTAAAGGCAGCGTACACAGTGTAATGGAACCACTAGTTACAGGTAACCTCGTTTTTGTAGGCCCCTATTATAGGAACAACCGCGAAGCGATAGACTTCTCTACCAAGAACACATCCATAGAAAACCTTAACATGGTCCATACATTAAACAATGGAACAGAATTAGAAGACTTAATTCCTACATTACTTGAATCTGACTTACAGAATTTAAAGCAGCCCATTTTAAATGAGACACAAAAGAATAAAGGATCTGCCTTAAGGCTAATAGACCAACTTTTAGTAAAAAAATACGTATAGATGAAGTCAATGGATCCAAATATTTAATTTAAATCTCTACTTTTGATAAATCTAGATTTAACAAACTCATCTAATAGTTTAGCTAGGTCCGCGGCATCCTTTCCCTCTAATCGACTAAGGAGATGTAAATAGGGTTCACGATAGAGTTCGTCAAAAAACTTAATTTGCTGAGCAATTAATGCATCAACCTCTTTACTGGAATCTTGAGTCCTTAAATAGGAAAACTGAGTAGCATAAGCTCTTTGCTCATTAATAACATGATAAGCCGGAAGAAAGTCTCTATTTTCTATACCTAATTCATTTCCCTCCGGGAAATACTTTTCTAAAAATTGAATCAAGGATTTTCTTTCACCGCTCACATAATCTTCATAGTGTTTAATTTCATGAATAACGAATGAATCGTCCACTTTAGGCGTGACAATAATGTAGTTTTCAGCAACTAAACCTAATCTATCCGACATACTTTTAGCAAAACTATTTTCCGTTGGCAAAAATGCCGCATGGATACCGTGTTCCCCTGTAGTAAGTAGGTAGTTCAAACCTTTTTTTTGTGAACTTAAAATTACATTTCGTGTTGGAACAGAAAAGATTTCCCCTCGAGGCAACTCTTCAACAAAAATATACAATCCGCTCTTTTGATAATAAATTGGATCATTAAACTGATGATAGAAAACCTTTCCTTTTCCACCATTAGAAAAGAATTGAGTGAGCAGGGACCTTTCCATCTTGGTCAACCCCATATTATCGAAAAAAAGTGACTCTCGAGAAACCCATAGTACCTTCCCAGAATTTGAAATCACTTTGATTTTCTTTGCGCCTATTTCCGATATCTCAAACACTTTCATTTCTTTTTCATTTTGATTTTTCCCACTATTCAAATCTAAAACAACAAAATCACCGGGCTGGACCTCCCATTTGAAATAGTTCTCCTGCGCCTTATCAAAAAAGTGAAAAAATGGCATTTGCTTAATCACTTGGTCATCTCTGCCTACATAGTCCTTTAATCCCTTTCGCCACAACTTGTAATTCACAAAGTAAGACTCGCCCTTCTTAACCGGTGGGCCGAACACATAAATGAGGTCGTAGGCTTTAGAATTCAAGCGAAGCTCATAACTCGTTCCCAGCTTATGAAGATTTCCATCAGGATCTACATAGGCATCTTCAAGTGATCTAATTTTACCATGCAATGAGTATAGATTTTTTAGTTGCTGACTCGCCCTATCCACCTCAAATTGGCTGCTCTCATAGAATGAATAGCCTACCGTTTTCTGAAAAAGAGCGAAACACCGATTCTGTGAAGGCGATATGTTAACTACAGCAGAAAGACTCTCTACAGCGTATAAATTGAACAATAGAAAAAATAGGAATAAAAACAAATCTACTTTTATTAAAGTTCTTAGTCTTCTATTTGCTAATCTAAATAAATCTGCCATTTTTTACCATGAATCTTATTTTCAAAGGCTCAATACAAATTTCACCATTAACGTTATCTACTGCCTACTCTGTTAAAACCGGATCGCTATCACTCGCTGATTCTTCTTCCTCTTCTGCAGCAAGCTTTAGTTTTTCCAATATTTCATCAGTGAATTCGGCTTTAACAGAAACACATTTTTCTTTCATGGCAGAATAGTCATGTAACATCCTTACCCCATCCGGTTCTGTATAGCAGGTGGATGAAGACTGATCTTTTGATAAAATCTGATCACAAACATTTAGAAACTCAGTGGCTTTTTTATACTGTGCTTTGCTACTCAACCCTTCGAAATAATCCTCCAGTAATAGACCCGAAGAGTAAAAGTAACCCTCGGCTACCTGGGATTCCGATTCATTACAGGGCCTAAATCGTTCGCTGCGTACTCCACAGGCAGCAAACAGCCCAACCAACGAAATCATAAAAATGAGTCTATACATTATCTCTCCGAAATTGTTACTTAGGATCACAATCCGCTCGGGTTTGCATATCGTTCAGGGAGTCACCCCAACCTATCCAGTTTTGTAATGTTAAAGACCGCGCAAGGTCCCATTCTTGGTTTCCGGTAAAACCTTCAACCATGGGGGGAAGGACAGTATGGAACCTTGCGTGGTTAAGTAAACGATCATATACACCGTGATTAAGTTGAAGCTCCATATCTTCAACATTCACTTTATTAGCTAGGCCACTGTCTGCATTCACAGATCGGGTCATAGCCTTTTTCATAGAGTCATAGAGGTCGAAACTCTTATCCACATCGCAACTGTTGGGAGTTCCGTTTTCTTCTAAAAATTTGCGAAACATTAAATAGTCTCGGTCGCCTCGAATCAAAGCCAACCAAGGACGGTTATTCAAATCATTGTCATAGAGCACGGAACTGTCTGAGAAGAAATGTTGATAGATGTAATAGTAGTTCTCTTCAATTTTTAGAGGTTCCCGAGTCACCTTACCATCTTCTGCCTGCTCTAAACCGCCAGATTGAGTGTTTGAACAAAACACTACGCCGGTTGTGAGAAACTTTATTAGATCTTCGTTTCCAACACCCTCCCGTAGAAACTTACGAATGGAATATTTATTAGGTAGAGCTGAAATGTAATCCACAGGATTTTCAAAAAAGTTAATTTCTGATACATCCCATGACAAATCATCATTGGTTTTATCAGACAGACCAAAAATCTTCAGGACATTATTTACCGATTGTGCTCTCTCAGTTTGATCTTGTACCTCTTGAGTTAGCATTTTGAAGAGATCCTCGTAGTCTTCATCGGTTGATATATTAAACATGGCCTTAATCAAATTCTTTGTCTTAGGTTGCAAGACAACGCACATGCGGTACGCATCCACAGGTATAGAAAACTTGGCTTGCTGGACCACCAGCCGTTGCCCGACATGGTAGCCGACGCGAGCATTGACCCCTCGCTCTTTGGTTTGCGAAAGTGAGCTTGCCACAGAGGCACTGGTTCCAGCAAATGCTCCGGACAATCCAAAGAAACTTTCTCTACCTTCAGATAGAGAAGCGTAACGGTTATTACTTCTAAATACATAATAATCGCTATTGTAGTCATAGTTTTGTGAATAGCCACCTTTGAACTGAGGTCTCATATTTCTTAGGTTATGAATCTTTTCAACAAACATTTTTTGATCCACACCAATGATTGACAAAGGATTCAATTCACAAAGTTTTTTCAAATTATAAAGAGGACCATGCCAAGCGTATTCACTTTTGAGACTCGAAGCCATAGGCATAAATCCCCCTCCTCCTGGAGCATGCCTAATGGATTGATATTGCAGATCTTCAATCTCTTTCTGTCTTTTCAGGGAATCCTTATAACCTTCCGTATCTATCATTGGGGCGGTGCCAAGAACCTGCTCTGCATAGTTATCAATATAATATTGACAAAAAAGACCCGCCACATTTTCTAGAACCCCGCCCTTTTTATAGTCGGTTTGAATATCCTTGAGCAGCGGACGAATATTCTCTTTAAGTCCCAACTTTTCACTGAGCATTTTTACCGGCTGAACAAAGTTATCACCTGATTCATCCTGCAAATCCACTTCGTAAAAGGTTTCCACTAAATTATTAAAATTCAGAAACTCACTAAAAGCCGATTTAATTTGTTGATTGTTTGCTCGCTCTTTTTGCGTAGCAGTGAATCCCTGTAAAAGAGCATGCTTCTGCTTTCTATAAGTCCATAACTGATCAAAATAGGTTTGGTCGGGTTGCTTTAAAAATAGCTCCGTATCTTCTGGTACCGAATCCGAATGAGCAATTTTAAAATCGATCATTTTTTGCGATTGATCATTACCTCTAAACTGTATCGGGGCATGGTAGGGAACAAATCGCATTTCAATCTTTTTGTATTCTGAGCCGCGATCGACATAGGTTTCCACTTCATCTAGGTAACTACTGTCTGAAATCTTAGTAGAAAAGGAATTTTCCATTTGAGAATAAGCATTAGAATGTATTGGAGTGTAGTCCGGATCGATCTTTCGATACATGGCCTCAAGCTTACTGTAGTCCTCCGCAGACAGTTGTTCTCGAGCCATACTCAGGGCCGCCGACCGGTTCTTAACCATCTTTCTCTCATCAATGGGCTGAATGCGGATATAGAGATCATTCTGAGCGGTCAACATAGGTATATGGCTAAATGGTAGCTCGACGTCCACAATCACTTTTCCGTCTTCCACCTTTGAAACCCCAGACCACCCGGTCAAAGTGTAATCTTTAGATCCTAATGCTTCCATTTGTTCAGGACGTGCTGCGACGATCAATTGAACCAGATAAAGTCCCGGCCTTAAATCTTCAGTGAACTGTCTACCTCGGGCAGAATCATCCTCACGAATCACTTTTGCATCCAAAGCCAATCGGTATCTGTGGATGACATTGAGATTTAAATTGTTATTGATCTCATACAGGTACTTTGTGGCACTGATCGAATAGTTCACTATTTTCAACTTGGGCTTCATATTCTGAAGAGCCGCATGAGCTACTGTCTCGGAAGCCTCCTGCCAGTGCAGATCCTCTTGGGTGTCTTGCCCATCTACAGCATTGCCTAACTGCCATGGCATTATCACCACATCTAATTTTTGCTTAAATCCTGATTCAATACTTTCAATGGCAATCTGTTTGCGAATAGGACGCGCATAATCGTAGTAACTATGCCACAGTTTATCATCAAAACGGAAACAACTGTCGGCATCATCAGTTTCAACAGTCTCCACCCGTCTTTCACCTGTATAGAGCTCTAACTCCTCTTTAAATGCAGGATCACTAGGAGTTAGACCTTTGTTGTATTGGGCTCTTTGTAAGTTAATGGCACTTCTTCTTTTGTTTTCATAGGCAATCAACTCTTTTTCAATCTCCGGCGGATTCTGCATCTTATGGACTCTAAATTTTCTATTATAGACCGGAGTGTTTTCCATAGGATCTTCCACACAAACCCGCAGTTGGTACTTCACAACTCGGTCCATGTTACGATCAAATTCAGGCATAGGCCCTCTGTCCATAAAAGAAACACGACTGTACTTGTAGTCATTGCGCTTAAAGCCATTCGATTCTGCCACTTCCAGCTTTTGTGAAAAATAATCTGGAAGATTAAATGGTCTATACTGTACAGTACCACTGCTGTCCGTAGACTCTTTGTCTTTTAAAGCCAGAGATACCAGTTTGATTTCGTGGGCCACTTTCCCAAAAAATATTCTATTCCAATCTCTAAGTGCATAGGCGCCTTCATAGTGCTCCAACCCATCTGGGGAATTTTTTGGAACAATCTTAAGAGCCAATTCATATCGACCTGCATCTTTTCGGTAGGGAACTAAAAACTCAAACTGAAAAGACAACGAGTTATCTCTTACCGAAGAAGGATCTGTGACTTTAAATTTAGAAACTTGATATAGTCCTCTTGGCTCACCCACTTCGTCTCTCTGTAATAGCCAGGCTGTAGCTGTAAAATCACCTTTGGTGATATCAATATAGGAATCATCACCATTGTAGTTTTTAACCTTAACCTTAGGCGCCATTTGCAATGAAAATTTTAATTTATAACCCTCGCCTTTTTTAAATCCGCCTCGATTGATTAAGGTTGAAATATCTTGTGGACGAAAAAACAGTTGAGGTCTCTCCTCAGGCTTAAGCTTTTGCAAAGCCAAAGGCTCGCCCTTCATATACTGCTCACCCTCTACGCCGGCTAAGGCTCCTTCAGGGATATCGTGTGTGATATCAGAAATCACTGCTGGGATAGATAAAGAGGTGTCAAATTCATTCCATGGGTTGACAGCAAACCGAATCACCTGTTCACCATTGTGCCGCCCCTTAGCTCGGATCTTTCTTTCCAGAACTATGTATTGTGCCTTCATTACTGGGTTGAACTCCAACTCCTCTTTCCAGTGAAGACATCCTCTATCTTGCGTTGTTACTTCTGTGACTTTAACATCATTGTGCAGCACTTCGAACTCATGACCTTCTATCTCCTCTTCAAAGGCATGGTCCTTCATACAAGCCTGAAACTGAAAATTTCTTTTATCCGTCAATCCCAAGGGCCCTGAAACTCCGTTAAGCTGAGAATCTCCATTGGAAAAATAGACATAAAAAGAGGCATTGCTATTGGTTTGTCCGGGCGTCGCCTCCACCTTTTTGCCATCTGATGCCAGTGGATCCTTATGACTGAAATCACAGGCGGTTAAAAACAGAAATGAAGCCGATAAAAGAAATGGCAATATCTTAAAAGAGGTCATCGAGAACCCCCGCAGAAATCATCACTAACTTTTCATCAAATTGATTGGCGTTGCTTTCAATCACTTCCGAATCCACATACCGAATCGCCACTTGGAAACCGATGGATTTAAGATCCATTGCTAAACCCGCCGCATAACCCTGGCGATTATTGTGTCCATAGATATAACTATTGTAATAAGCAGGACTCGCAGTGGCACCCAAATTAAATTGCTCAAAGCGAAGAATGACATCAGATTTACCGATGGCAATGGGGAAATCCAGAGCGGCTAAGAAGCCTGTATTATCCTCAGTCTCTGAATAAGAGTTCTCCAAATAGGAATAGGAGATGACTGCATTTCGACCAGGTCGATAATACTCTCCCTTTAAAGTGACCGTATAACCCTGAAAAGGATCCCGAAAGTAACTCTGATTCACTGAAATTTCGTCGACCACATTTCCGTGACGACCACTTTGTTCGGCTACCACTGAAGGTAGTTGGTAGAAGGCAAAATAAGTTCCTTTTAAACCAGCGGAAAAGCGATCACCCAACTTAACTTTTGTTTCTAAAGTTTCAGAAACAAAGTAAGGCGTATCCTCATCTTCAACAATTTTAGTGCTCAAACTTCTTGATGTGGGAACCGCCTGTTGCAAAGTCAGTCCAACCTTGAAGCTTGTACCACTATATATGAACTTCTGCTGTAAGGCCGGAAAAGCCCGACTCTCCACCAATAGCGGCATGTCTATGAAGCTTTGGTTGAGCGCACCAGCTCTCAACCGAGCCCATGAAAAGGGCTTATAATGTAGACCTGCATGTTTTAAGAAAATTTGATTGAATTGATCTTCATCGGCAGTGACCAACTCTTCTCGACCGGATTCTAATCGAGCTCCCGCTTCAACAATGACTTTTAGAGGTCGACCAAATGACTGTTTGTATTTTCCTAAAAGCTCCACACCAAAAACGGACTTTTCGCCACCTTCTCCTTGATCAAGAGATTCACCGACGAGTTGATAGGAAAAATCAAATTTTGCTGGACTGGATTTAGATGATTCGGACAAAGACGTAGCCGTAGACGCGCTATCTGTAGCTGCCATAACTGCCGTAGAGCCCACGGCCATAACTAGATATATTAGTGCATGAGTCACACACATTGTGTGCACTCTGATACTCCATCGAGTCATTCTACTGTCCTTCCATCTCTATACTTATTCAAAGGACATACACAATGTAACTACCTGAAATCACTAGTGTCACAGATCTGAAACTGTATCGTTTGTAGACAGCCACGCGCAAATTGCGCCCCTCTGGCTCCAGGTGCCTTTTGGAGGCAAATAGTATGTGTGATTAGAAAGTGTAGGTGAACCCTAAACTTAAGAAGTTGTAAGGGCTCTCAGACTCATCCGAATCAATGGTTTTTGCTGTTCCCAATCCCAAGTTAAACGAATGATGCCTATTGTATATATAGGACCCTTGAAGCTCCACCAAGCGCGAACGATCGCTGGTAGCCGCCGATTGCGACTCCCCGAGAATTAATCCCAAAGACCACCGGGTCCAATAGTAGTCAAAAAATAGTTGGTTTAAATAGGAATTGAATGAAGGTACCACTGAAAGCGCAGAGTCCGGTATGGTCAAAAAGGCCAAGTCATTATTTATGTCCTTAATATCATCTTCAAACTCTCCAACCTCAGCAGAAGCTCCCACACTCCAAGATAAACTGAAATACCGAATCTCCAATTGAGTGAAACGAGCACTAGATTCCACTCGTTCGGGACTAGAACCGATGGTGTCAAAAACGGCGTTTTGCCAACGCCGACCTAGAAATACATTCCAGTAATCTCCTTGGTAACCCAATCTAATACCGACGTAATTGTTTTCAAACTCTTGGTCCACATTAAAACCACCCACCAATACATCCCACCCAAATGTACGCATAGGGTGTCCCGCGAGAGTCCAATTGAAGCCGCGAGTGATCTGCTCATCCCCATCTAAATCTTGTCGAGTCAGTTCACCAGATAATCCAATCAAAGCTTTGTTGAGCACTGGAAAATGTAAATTTAAACTGGTGGATTTGGTTTCTTCGGAATCGGAGGAGACCTGAACTCCCATAGACGTCGGCATAGGAAAAGAAAACTCTTCACCCCACACAAAAGGAGAAAATACCAGCACTAGAAAGACCACCCCACTGAAGAACATGAATTAGTTTCGTAACCTCCGAATACGGCGAATCCGCGCCCTCTGTGCGGGTGTTAAATTTTGCCATTTTCGATTACGTAGACGAATTTGTCTCCTTTGAGCTGGAGTCATAGCTCTAAATTTACTCAATCGCGTACGCATCTTCGTTCTCTGTGCGGTAGACATTGTACGCCAGCGCTTCAACGACTCCCTAATCCGCTTTCGCTTTTCCGGTGTCATCGCTCGATATCGCTTTAAACCCTCGCGAAGTTTTTTCTTCTTTTCAGCGGAGAGTGACTTATATTTCTCCCATCTTTTACGAATCAACTCCTTTTGCTCAGGAGTCATTTGCTCAAAACGTTTTTGAGCGGCCGATGAGGGCTCACCTTCAGCAAACACATAGCTACCCGCTAGGAATGTAATTGAACCAGCAATAAAATTCCTTCGATTCATGACTCTTCTCCATCCTCAAAGTCTTGTGACTCAACGGACGCCTCTTCCATTCCGTCCAAAACATCCCAGTCCTCTTCGCTCTCCAGGACATCCATATTCATCAACAAATCTAAATTTTTGATCATTTCTTTTTCGTCATCGCTCATACATTATCCCACTCAGATTCATCATTAGGCAGACTTTCTAAAAGTTCTAGATCTTCCAACAGATCTAAATTCTCTAAAAGGTCTTGGTTTTCGCTTAACAATTCTGGAAACTCAAAAAGCACATCTGATTCTTCATCACCAAGAAGAGCCATAATATCCGGCGATCCACTATCCACCTTATCTGTCTCTCTAAATAGTACCAAAGCCAACCCCAAGGGCACGGCCGAGGCCACTAAAGGTAACAACCATTTTTTCCAGATGGAGTCTTTTGACTCAGACATCTCTTCTTTAACAGCAGCAAAAACAGCATTCCTATGCTGAGGGCTTACTTTTTCTTCTGTGACTTCATTCCATCTCATAATTACTGTTCCAAAACCTGTTCTAGAGTTTTTCGAGCCCTAAAAATCAAACTTTTTATGGCCCCCAATGAAAGATCCATTTCTTTACCAATTTCTTCGTAACTCATATCTTCTGTCATATACATTACGAGTGCGACTCTCTGGTTATTTGGTAAAGCATCAATGGCTTTTTTCACTTCTTCCAATTGTCCCTTACGGTCCAATTCTTCCTCAATTTGTACAGGTGTCAGATCCTCCTTGTTCAGTGTGACTTCATTTTCTTGCCCCACTTCAGTGTTCCAGCGGCTCTGTCTTCTAAGATGGTTTAAAGCTGCATTTCTAGTAAGTGTCATCAACCAAGCTTTGAACTGACCTTTGCCTTCATAATTCTCTGCAAAACGTACCACGCGAATCCATGCATCCTGAGCTACATCCTCAGCCTTTGATAAGTCACCCAGCATCCTTGCCGAATAACCTAAAACTCTATTTGCGTGACGGTCAAAGAGGCTTTGAAAGGCTCTTTGATCGCCCTTTTGTAATCGGATCATCAACTCATCATCGGTCATTATTGTTGCCTTAAGGTTTTTTGGCTCTTTTAAAGCCTCTCAATGCCAACGACCCTCTGTCAACGTATCCGAAAAAACCGGGCCTTATTCTGCGATCTGGGCCTCGTCATCATTATGTTTCAATCGATGAATTTTCTTGCTTTGACGTTTTTGCATTCGCCTTATTCTCTTTCGCTCTTTTTCATCCAGGCCATTTTCTGCCATTTTATCGGCTCTTCTTCTATTCTTCCGATTGGACTTGCGCAAAGACCGCACTTCCTCTTTGGTCAAAGATTCGCTCTCAATACCCTGTTTAATTCTTTGTGCCTGTCGCTGCTGCCTTTTTTTCACTCTTTCGCCAGCTTCAGTTGCGTTGGCGAAATTTCCATTAGTCATCACTAGCGCAACTGTAGCCACCAATAAATGTTTCAATACCTTCATTCTTTGCCCCTTGTTGTTTTGTACCTTCTAAGAGTAAAACCCACCGCTACAAAAAAAGTTGCACTGATTTTTTATCCGTATTTACAAGTGTTTATGGTCGGTATTTGATTTATTTATGGAACATGGCGGTGAATACATGTGTCATGCTGAGACATTCCTCAACACCCTGTAACAAGTAGTCACCTTTTTCACGATTACATGGGCACAAATTTCACGCTTCGGATTTGTCTTGGATTGAAAGGCTTGAATTCGCTACTAATAGTTCCCCAGGGGGTATTACATGCATGCAAAGGGTTTTATTGTCAGAACTTTTAGACTGTTGACAATTGCACTCGCCGTCGCTGCCTCTATATCATGCACATCGAAAAAGACTGAGGTCATAACCCCTCCAACACCCCCCCAACAAAAACAAACTTATACTGAAACGCCTCAACAAAGTGACTCAGGCAACACAGATCCCTTTCCAAATTCTTCGGGTGGACAAGGCCGAATAGATCAAATCAATGTGAATATAGCCGGTGTGCAACTCAACGGCACCGGTGCATCGGTCAATTTTCAAATTAAATATGCGCTACCGGAAAATATAGATAACTTACAACTACAGAACACCTCCTTGAAGTCTCACTTTACTTTTATCAATGTATACTCTTCTTTCCCCAACGCTCCAAAAATCAAGCATCCCACAGTCACTACAGATACCCATATTAATGGTTATAAAGGTGTCAGTGAATTCGAGCTTCAACTGTCAGCTGTTCCAAAACAAGGTGAACTGTATGTGCACGTAAAGGTGGACTCACAAAAAGGCACCCTATTGGAGAGAACCTACAATTTAGGGCCTGCTGATAATTTGAGCTCAAATATGACTGCCGATCAAATCACCTCTGATATTGACGTGAGTAAGTTACACACCTACGTCAGCAGTCTTTCAGGAGTGGCTCTGGGACCTGCTGGAATGAGTCAGTCACAAGATTCCAATCGATCCCTGAATAGCTACTACTATGATCCCATGTCATTTAAATTTAAAGGAGTGGATCGCTCCTTAGAAACAGCAACCACCAGAGCCGTCAATCTAGGAATTTACACTTGTATCAAAGACCCCATTCTCTTTCGCCCAGTAAAATTCAAACGACTTAAAGTCGAAACTTTTGCAAAGATTGATAATCCTGATGACTTCTTTGATGGACGCTTCAACAAACAGCCCATTGAAACTCTATATCCTGAAGCGACGGATCCTTTTGGCTGTTTTAACTTTAACGATCGAGTCGCGTTTAAATGGTACTTCCCCGAAAGAACCTACATCAAGCCTTTCCGAATCACTGATCTAGAGACCGGTACATCCAAAATCTTAGCTGCAGTGGTAAACCCCTGGAACACCAGTTGGATTTTTGCCCAGGATTTACGAAAGGTGAATTACAGTGAACTCATCGACCGTAGTGAGTACTACCCTAAGGTTTTACTCACCACAGTTAAAATGGACGCCTTAGGTGTCACATATTCACTGAACGACGAACTTAAATTGAATCTCCATAAAAAGTTCAATTTTATCGCACGACCTGATGTGATTCGATATGACAACTTAACCCGCGGTAGCTTTGGAGCAAATCCCCTCAAAGGCGGATTTTACTTATTGAACCTGGCACTGGTAAGAAAGCATGCCGACGCCCCCATTCAACCCAAAGACTACATCACCTCCTGGCAACAAATTGTAGCTGTCAAAAATGGCTACATCACCACTGAAGTCAGCTTATCCATCGACAATATGAAACTGATGGGCGCTCGAAACCACTTGCTCGTACAAATTTTACCGATCAACGAGGATAAAATTGTTTTCTCAAGAGATCAACTGGATAGACCTTCACTGGAACGACTTGTGGATCAAAAGAAAACTCTAGAAAATAAAGATCTCGTTTTTTCCAATTCCGGACTAATCACACCCACATACAAAGCACCCTTTATCCCGCTGCAACTATGGCAATCACCGGGTATGACCGAAGAAACTCAAGTGAATTTGCAGAATTTTATCAAGGAAGCTCAAATCTTACAGAGAAAACAATGGAATGAGATGCGAAATCACCGCACTCAATCCGCCTACGAGAGGCGGTTTGCCTTAAATAGAATCGAACTGGATAATGAGGACTCATTAAAAGCTCTCACTGAGCCCGCCTTTTTTAACTCAGACAGCATTGAAGACCTGATACGAAAACCACTCCGAGAAAACCATTGGGATGAAGAAGAAAAAAGACGCTTACAATCTAAACTTTGTCGATATTGGGCAAATAAATTTTTGCCGGAACAGCTGGAGAAGTATAGAGCACAACAGGACTCGTCCGACCCCTTGCCAGAATCCACCATCAAAAGAATTCTTAGAAAGTTTCAAAGACGTTGCACTCTGGCCGCCCGAGAGCCCAATGGTTTTTTTAATTTAGATCACCAAATCATTGTCCAACAAGTCGACCCTAACCGATTTAACTACATGGGTGGAATGAGTTTTAACATTGGAGTGGGGGAAAACTTTTACCTCAACAAAACTCAGTATCGAGATACGAGTCGCTCAGAATTCAACTCTATGTCTTTTAGTGCGGGGATAAAAGATGATGTTATTCCTGTGGTCGATCTGGGTTTGAGCTACCAGAAGTCTTGGTCGTCCTCTCAAAGTGAAGGACTCGGGTTTTCACGCAATACCAGTATGGGCCACACCTCGGGAGTCTACCTTGTAGTGCAGAGTTCACTCATTCAATTCACGGCATTGTCCTACCAAAAATGCATGGTGGTCATGCCCAACTCGAGGGGCATCTTACAGCTTATGGAAGACCCTTTAGATGGGAGCCTAGCTATCTCTCAAGAAGATCAGAAATACATAAAATCCAACACCGATTTGGGATGGATTCAAAGAATGGGGCGACGACAAGAAACTCATCGCGTAGAGCGCATTCGCGATGTACTTAGCAAAGAAGAGTCTCTTTCCTTTTTTGAGAGTGGATTGCGCCTCTGTGAACCCGTCGAAACCCGACAGCCCATTGAGTTAACTGAGAATTATTACTATGTAACTCAACATTTTATCGCTGGAGATATGCAAGATCCTGCAGACCTAAAAAACAAACCATGGCTGTTGAGTATTCGTTCCGACCGAGATTTCCAGGTGTTTCTACGCTCCATTGAAATGCATAACAAATACCAGAATGTTTTTGTCGATGGACATTTACCCATCCATCAATTGCTGGACACTTACAGAGAGTATTCCGACTACCTCCCCTCTTGGCCCAATGTGGTTAACATTAAAACCACCAATAATCTCTCCAGCCAAGATTGTACCCATGAATCGGCTCCTCTTGAACGAGTGTTTGACACGGTTATGGACTTCTTTAAAGGACCTACCGCCTGGAAAAGCCGGCCGGGTCTCGCTGTTGGTGAAACTGATTTCTTTAGTTTGTTTTTCTGCAATCCGGAAACCTATCAATAGTAACAAAAGAGCGGATATATCCTTACAGTTCCGCTCTTGCTCCCCCCCATTGCAACTGTTATATAGTACGGTCAATTGATCAGATGGAGTGACTGACACGAGGGAGAGATATGCCTAACAATAGAGCACATTGGGGATCAAGACTTGCATTTATCTTAGCTGCGGCCGGTTCGGCCATCGGACTGGGTAACATTTGGAAATTCCCATACATCACTGGGGTCAATGGTGGCGGTGCCTTTGTTATTCTCTATCTATTTTGTATTTTTGCTGTTGGTGTTCCTATTTTAATCAGTGAAATGTACATTGGCCAAAAAGCACAATGTAATAACGTCCAAGCCTTTCGCAAGTTAGCCTCTGGAAATAAATGGGGACCGCTTGCTGGCTGGCTAGGACTAGGATCTGCCTTTATGATTTTGTCCTTTTATAGCGTCGTCGGAGGCTGGATATTAGACTTTGAATTTCGTGCTATCACTCACCTACTTACAGGCGACTTCACTGATTTTGAGGACGGAGCGGCTCTCAACAGTCTACTTGGAAACCCTTGGCGTCAGTTGGCATGGCACGCCGTCTTCATGAGTTTGGTCACTTGGATTGTTTACCGTGGCGTAAAAGAAGGACTTGAAAAGTGGAACAAAATTTTAATGCCCACTCTTATGGGGCTACTCGTTCTACTTTTTATTCGGGTGATGTTTTTAGAAGGTTTTAGTGAAGCCTTTTCGTTTCTCTTTTCTCCCGATTTTAGCAAACTGACCGGAGATGGTGCCCTGGAAGCCGTTGGACATTCCTTCTTTACCTTGAGCCTGGGTATGGGAGCTATCATGGTATATGGTAGCTATTTGGACGAGAATGAAAACTTAGTCAAAACCTCACTAGCGGTGGCCTTTTTAGATACCCTCATCGCACTTCTTGCCGGTTTGGTGATATTCTCCATTGTGTTCACCTACGATCTTGATGCATCTGCAGGACCCGGATTAATTTTCGCAACTCTGCCCACTCTATTCAATAAAATGACGGGCGGATCCCTACTCTCTATAGCTTTCTTTTTCATGATCACATTTGCTGCCATCACTTCTGCCGTTTCCATATTAGAAGTTGTAATTGCCTATTGGAGTGAGCACAAAAAGGTGAGCCGAGAGAAGGCTTCTCTTATTATCGGATTTATTATGTTTGCCGTGGGTGTCCTTCATGTATTCTCCACCAACCTATGGTCAGATATTTTCAACATCCTTGGTAAAACCAACTTTTTTGATCTATTTGATCTACTCACCTCATCCTACATGTTGCCCATTGGTGGAGTGATGATTGCTTTATTTTACGGTTGGGTCTTGGGCCCCCAATCGGTTGACAATACGATTAAAGACGATAATCCAGTGTTGAAGTTGGGATTACTTTGGGCTTGCCGGCTCATCGCTCCACTCTTAGTCGTAATCATTTTATACAGCAAAGTGAAAGAACTATTTGCATAATAGGAGAGCCACGTGGCGAACATAAATCCGCTTAGAGAATTACCTACTTTAAATGATAATTATAAAGAAGGTGACGTCCTCGTCATCTTCGGAGAAGTATTTGATAGGGGTTATGTTAATGGCCTAGTTAAAGAAGCTGAAGCCAAAGACATGCAAATTATCTATGCCACAGTGGGGCGCCGAGACGAAGAAAACAACCTCCGATCGCTCACCGAAGAAGAAATTTCAGCCAAGGGACAAGAGCCTTTGATTAACATACCTTTAGAAGCCGGTTTCGATTTGGAAGCGGTGGATGGAAATCCATGTCCCGCAGATATGTTAAAAGGGGTGAAGCTTAAAGGTTGGCAGGATGTTAAAATAGATTTCGATCTGGTGAGACAATCACAACGTCAAGGACGAGATCGTTTTGAAGCCTGTGTGGATCAGTTTCTAACAGAATTGGATAGCCTAATCCCAGATGGTAAAAACGTCTTGTTTGCGCACACCATGGCCGGGGGCGTGCCACGTACCAAAATCGTGATGCCACTCCTAAATCGTGTTTTTAAAGGTCATGGGGATCGCTATCAATCCAGTGAAGAACTATGGAACACCGACATTGGTAAACTTATCGCCATGGGCTTTGAAGAAGTCTCAGCCACCACCTTTCAAGTGCTCATCGACCGGTCTGAAAGCTTAAGAAAAGAAATAGAAGCTACTGGTCAATCTGTGGCCTATGTGGCCTACGGATACCATGGAACGGAACTCTCCATAGATAGCAAAATGACTTGGCAGTCCTATGCTCCCTACCTCACCGGGTTTGCAAAACTTAAATTAGAAGAAATCGCTGAACGGGCTTGTCAAAAAGGCGTTAACGCCAGCGTTTACAATGTGCCAGAGATTTTAACCAATTCCAGCAGCATGTTTCAGGGAATTGAAATCGCTATTTACCCACTCTTGAGAGCCATGCTGGAATATGACGAAAACTCCGATAAAGTGAACAACCTCATTATTGAGGCTCAAAACCTGTTAAAAGATGACTTCGAACTACATGATGTTTTCGATAAGACGGACAAGTTTTTTTCTAGCTCTATCATTCGTGACGAATGGTCTAAATTTGATCAGTGGCCGCAACACAATGGCCCAGAGCAAATGGAACTGCTACGAAACACGAGCAGCGAAATCTTGGATATGCACAAGGATACAAAAGACCTACTCACCGGCCCGCTGAGCGAAGTGGTGTTTAGCGCCTGTGGACATATTATGCTAAATAATAGCTGGAGTTCAGAACAGCCGGTCTACTGGATAGGTCATGATATAGTAGCCAAATACTTTGTGGAACGTGGCTAATTTGAAATACTCTTCTAATGCATAGTCTAGAACAAACTTCTGCAGGTTTTGACATTCGATTCATTTGAAATATGCAAGAATGCCGGAAGCCTAAATTTATGAAAAATCCCGGAAGCCCAGTCTCTTTCATAGGTAAGATTTAGTCTTAATATTTGACTTACCCTATCTAAAAAGGCTTTTCCACCAGAATTAAAAACAGATTCGTTATAAACTATTTCGTGAGGAAGCTGAGACCCCATAAAGGGCTGAAAAATAAACTCGAAGCTATTACCCACAGACCTACTGTAGCTCAGTATTCTGTCACCATAGACCTTTTTTGATACTATTTCACTGACCGGAATGAGGTCATTTAAGTCTCTTAACAGAACCTCTTCGGTGAGTTGTCCATTCCTGACAATTAATAACAAATCCTGGTTATGAGCCGAGTGAGGAATTAGCCCTAAGTGACCCACTAAATCTCCAAAGGCACGGCCAGCATATACAGAAACCTTATTTCTCCAAAATTCCACTAAATTTTTGGGCACCAGATTATCCATCACAAGCCCAAAAACTTCCTTTGCCCGATCGTTAAATACACTGAAAAAAGGAATATAGATAACATCCGAATTATAAAACATCTCATAATCTCTAAAAGACACTCCATAGTCTGCTAGGCTTTTCGTTTTCAAAGAGGCAAACTCAGGGGCAAACCTCAAATTCGTTCCTTCTGTTGGTAGATTATGTTCAATGTAGTTTGATGTCTCCACACCATACTCTGCAGTGGCTCCCCGTAATCGCTTTGAACCATCAGATCCTTGCCATGGCCCACCAGTTCTATTGGTCGATGCCTTCATCGAGAAGAGAGCTCCGGTCTTCAAATCCTTAACCACAGTGCTTCTTGAAGCAGTTAGGAATCCAGCGAATCGTCCAGATTGTAATTCTAATTCTCTTCCCGAAGATTCTCTGAAGTGCGCCAAAATCTTATCCCGATACATTTCGTCTTCAGGATTGAAAAACCATCGTACCCATTGTTGACCATTTTTTTCAAACACTAACGAGTCCTGTACTTCAGTTCGCAACTGAGACACATTTATCTTGATATCAACAAGTTCCACTGGAAGCTCAAAATACTCCAAGCGAATGGCCCTTAATTCCCTTGGGGATCGAATACCATTAGCAACAATATTTTCATTATAATTATTGAAGATCATTTCGAACTTGAGAAACAGTTCAACATTCCATGGAAGAGTCACTCTTTCACCCTCAAATATGGACTGCCCCAGAGACATTTGAGAAAATAACAAAACTGCCGAAAGCACTAAATACTTTACCATCATGGAAACAAACTCTCACTGCTCGATTCAGGTAACCACAAAATGAGTTTAACATAAAAGCTTACACTCCATGTCCCTCATGTAAACAAGATAAATTCGTCAACTAATTGTCCAATAGTTTTACAATTCAAACCAGTGTCATTCTGACAAAGTTCAGCACCAAGTGTTAGAAATTCGCGAGTTCATTTAGAATTAGATTTAGATTCAACTTGCTCGTTCTTAGACCCTATGAATTTACAGTACTCAAAAGCATGGCTGGAAAACTGTTCAGAGCCATTCTCTTCCCAAAGATCACGGCCTAGCATCTTTTCCATAGCAGCTCGTGATAGATCCATATTGGTGTGTTCATAAACTCCTACAGCGCTACCAAGCCCTTTGATGAACAAGGACCCGATGTTACTCGGATTGTTGTAACATTCCACTACAAACTGGATGCGCTCATAATGAAAACGTACGCTCTTCTCACCCATGGCAGATTCATCATAGTAGTAAAGCTGGCCACCGTGAATAAAAGTATACAACTCAACTAACTTATCTTTATCCTCTAGGGACACTTCACTGCAAATCTCTATATCAGGATCAGATGCTTTGATTTCTTTGGCTCTTTCGGACAAGGCCTTTGAGTAGCAATCGACAAACTCTTTACCGGTTAAAGCAAAACTGGACAAAGCAAAACAAACCACAACCATTGCAAATAAAACTCTCATGATAAATCTCCTAAAAAAGAGGCCAAATAATTAGGTACCAGAATACCAAGAAGAATCCTGATTTTGTGAAATTAGTTTTAATCGGGAATTTTCTACAGAAAAACCAACAAGTCCTTCAAAAGATGACCTTACCATTCCTCATCAGTTGCAAATAGAATTAAACTCAGAGGCAGGTAAACCCTTTTTATCCTCACTCACCAGCGCCTTAAGAGCTTTCCCTACTATTTCAAAAACCTGAAAAAGTTTGAGACGATCTGTTTTAAGCTCTTCTTTAAAATCCTCAGAGAGCTCCATCCCATCTCTCCAAGGTAAAATCTCACTGGCAATATGGGCAGTAAATCCAAGATTACATAGCGAAGGAACAGCGGCATCTCTTATCGTGTAATAAAACGCCAATTCAGCAATGGCGGGGTTGTTGTCTGTCATATTCAAAAACAACCCCTGAAATGTATAGTAGGCCAAAGAGAGTTCATCATAATCTAACACTCCATCATAGGGGGCTTGATCATAACGAGTCATAATGGCTTCGATATAGAGAGTGAGCGTCAACATGGAGGTAAAGTCTGAGTACTCAATGTAACGATAGTCGTATTTGGGATCATACATAATATTGAACAGGCTATGCTGAAATTCCACTTTCTGTTCGGGAGTCATTTCTTTCACATACTTTTGCATGCCGGGCAAACTTCCTAGTTGCGTCTCGTACACAGACATAAACTCTTTTTTAAAACAATCAAATCGGATGGTTTCATAACCAAGTGCCCCTGGACGACCCGTGGCTCCACATTTACCAACAAGCAAGTCAAAACTCGCTCGCCCGAGAACTCCACCCGAATAGACGATACTGATAAACTCCATTAACTCCGGGTAGGTCACAATATCATCCGGGTCATTAGGAATGAGTCCACGCGCACTGTAAGTGAACATTTTAGCCTCTTGGAAAGACCTATTCCCTACATTTTCACCCATTGGATGCATTAACTTGAGATCTACTCCCAGTTCCTTTGAAACTCGGTAAAAGGTTTCAAACTCTTCTTTCTTAATCCCCTGCTGATTCATAATTCTCAGGTAGTCCCCATGATTTTGAATATCACCAAAAGAAAAAATCAACATCCGAACTGTGACTCGAACCGCATTCAACCGAGATAAATTACTAAATTCACTGATCCAATTACTTCTATCTGAGTTAGTCAGATAGGTGGATTTAAAATTTTGATTAAACATGGGTCTTTGATACATGATACGAACGAATTCACACCGAGGATCCACGTAGCGCTTAGGCGCGGTCGAGTTGATACATTCAAAATAATTATGAGACAGCACATCCCCAGGAACTAGAATCTCTCCATCGGACTGCTTATTATCTTGCAAAAAATGTTGAACTTCAGACCAAAGCTCGTACTCATAACGAATATGTTTAAAGTTTCTTAAATGAAAACTTTCCGCTTTGCGATCCTCTATGGGCCGATCGATTTGGCTAAACCCTCTGCGTACTATCTCAGGAAAAATTCTTGAGAGCGTACTTGCTGTAATTCCAAATGGAATCAGGTCAAGGGACTCGAGCGCATAAAAGGCCTTGTTCATTTCCGAATATTCGACCTGCCTTCTTTCACGATTCAGCAACACAGACTCAACGGATTCAATGATTGCATCTACAAATTCATTGAAATAGTTTAGGCCCTTCGCAGAAAATATCCGAGTGGTCTTCACTTGATATTGAAACTGAAGATAAGACGAATACCACTGAGCGCCATTCATTAAATAAAATTCCCAATCCTCGGGCAAAATGACCCCATCATCACCATCAGCCATCAAGCCTTTCATTGAATGAAATAGCTCAACCCAACGACGAATTTTTAAATCCTCGCTTTCATCACTACCTTTTGAATCGCCGCCCTCATCCCACTTAAGGAACCTACGAAATTCAATAAGAAATGACTCAAATGAATCAAAGTCATAGCTGTGTTGATTGTGCTTTAGAATCATCCCAAAGTGCTTAGCTGCCTGTTTCAGCGCCACAATAGAGGCATCTAGGTGCTCTTCATTAATATCTTCGTACTCCAAAGCTTTGGTGAGAGTTAGAATATAGGGCTGAAGTAGATTCGCCTTTTTCCTTACTATCTCTAATAATTCAATACCACGTTCTAAATCCTGCTCAGAAATCTGATCAATTTCTCCGCCCACCATGACCTTTTTTATTCTAAGAGCTTCCACCAAGAGTTTATCGCTGATAGTATTCTCTTTTAAAAAATTTCGATGCAAAAACGAGCGCAGTTCTTCAGGCGTATGATAATCACCACCCTCACCACGAGCAAAATCTTTGAATTGTTTAAATGCCTTTTGTGCGCAATCAAAAAACTCATCCAATTCCTTGCCTTTAAACTTTCCTTCGAAGTACTCGTCAAACTTTTCACCCACTTCGCCCAAACAGGAGAACTCTTGCTCCACTTTAACCACGGGAATCTCATAAGAAGGCTCCCCCGTTCGCAAACCACAACCTGCCAATAGAAAACCGATCAAAACTACCAGAAAGTTAAAACGCATAGCGCACTCCCGTATAGACCCGATCGTTATTTTTAAATTTTTCAAAAAAGGAATCACTTCCAGCCTCTTCCGATCCGATCACTTCAAAAGAGACTTCGAATTGAAACTGATCATCCAATTTTGCTCGCCAATCGAGAAGCAGGGAAGTACCCCTCTCCGAAGGCGAGTGCAGCAAAGTGGTAGAAAGCTCGGTGGGGGTGCTTTTAATATAAAACGGGAGATGCGATTTCCACAGCAGTCCATCGCTCCATCGAAACCTCTCGTAATTGTACTCCACTTCAATATCAGTAGATCTTGCGTCAAAGGATTTGGATTCTGCTCTATGAAAGGCCCCCCAATGCATTCTACCCCTGGTTCCGAAAAGAAAAGGAAACCGATGCTTAACACCCATACCGATCAGAGTATGATCATTGACCTGGGGATTAAGAAGATCTGGATCGCCAGCATCAATCTCCGTGGCCTGCAAATGGGTTGCAGAGACATAACTTAGTAAGCCCTTACCTTGATATCCAAGTTCCATGGTATTTATGAATTCTCGCACCACGGTGGGTTTTGTGGAAATATGGACGGTGTCCGCTGACTCCGAGGATACAATCTCTGGCGTATCCACCATAATCAATAATTCATTACTTGGTTTGTAGGCCGAAGACCATTGGGCAAACCATCCCGCTGAACGATATTTTGTATGGAAGAAAAATGAGGGCTGCAAAGCCACTGACTCTAAATTTAAATCACTAGTATCATAAAGCACTTGCTTCTCATCACCAAATATTTCAACTCTTTCTAAAGGGGTCTGAAACCAACGGTTGGATGACAACAGTTGCCCCTCCCGTTCTACAAACTGTGGCCCGATATTAGGAATGGAAACCGGCGAAACAAAAAGTTTAATCCAAAAGTTTTTCTTGGAAAGTCCTGCACCTATACCCAGCTGACCTAACAGCTCTGCTCGCAAAGGTTCGTGCTGATTATAAGAACTCCATGCTCCAAGATGGAAATCATTTTCTAACAAAGACCACTCGTGAGTTTGTAGGCCCATTCGAATCCAAGCCGAAGAAGCTTCCCACCGTGAGGACTGCCATTGATAGTTTAAATTTTTTAGGACGGGATAGGGATTGGCTTCCAATTCATTGTACCAATCGAAACCTAAATGCAACTCCCAACCTTCTCCAAGCTTGCGATTCTTCTGCCACTGCCCAAAGATTCGAAATGATTGTTCCGTTTGATTCGCATTCACCTTGTCTTGAGAATAAAACGATCCACCCATACGCAACTGGCTTTCCAATTGAGCAAAGCTAGGTAAGGAGTAGCCCCCCACGCATAAAATTAAAAATAAATTCCATCGCTTCACTCGCGCAAATAGCGACAGGCATTTACCAACATTCACGGTTCCACCTCAACCTATAGAAATATGCAGGATTAAAGCCAAAAAACAATGAACAAGGTTACAGGGTGGACACTATTTGACCCCTATTGGAGTTCATCTAAAAGGTAGGGGTGTTTCCCTAAACAGAGGATCTCCCTAATATACCACCGTGAAATATTTACTCTCGTGGTCCCAAACCCACCCATTCACTCACGGCTGCGGATTGAGCAACCTTAAACGGTTCTTACAGATGGAACTGCTTTTACAGTAATCAACTCCATTCACAAAAGACTCACTCACTCAAACTGCAATTGATAATATAAAAAGTGGGCGCATAATCCCTTTAAATATATCTTAAAATCCCTTACAAAATTTGAGCCTCATCAGTGATATCTCTGCTCACAAAATAATCAATTACCAACTGGTGATCACTGGTCGTAGGTCCTGCTTAAGTTGCTCAATAACGTAGCTGGACATTCCTAACTCATTGTTTTTCCTCCAATTAAAATTGGATATCTAGTGTCTGTCTTTTTTTAAACCCCTACATATGAAAGCCATTGACAGAAAATTTCACCCCACTTAACCTTAAAACAGTTCGATCCCTAGTGATTTTATTTTTTATAAGCACTAGATATTGAGGAAAATGCCCAGGAAAGAGTGATCGATTGGGCGCTACTTAGGAGCATCTCTCCAAAAGTAGGAACTAGGAGGGTTTTGTCCAAAATAAGGGGGAAAAGGGGGTTCGAACACCTTCAATCTTTTCCTCGTGAAAACAGGACAGAAACAGACTAAAGTATGAAGCCCTTCGCGACTTTATACGACGGTTCTTATGCTTTTTTTCAGAAAAAAAAGGAGCAAAGAACCACGCAACTATGATTTTAAAAGAACGAAGAACGCAACAGATGAATGCAACAGGAGAAAAAATGAGTCTAGAAGTAGAAACACAACAGGATGTGAATCTAAAAACCACCGCCGAACCCACCTTAAAAGGAAAAGCTCCCGTAGAGCTACCTCAAGAAGATGAAACCGCCACTCCCAAAATAATGAGAGTTAAAAAAAGAGACGGAAGTCTACGGCCCGTTGACGTAAACAAGATCGTTAATGTGGTGTTTGCATGTTCCGGCGGCCTTAAAGAAGTGGACCCAATGCACGTAGCCTCTAAAGCCATCAGTGGCCTCTATGATGGAGCTTCCACAAAAGAATTAGATGAACTGTGTATTCGTACCTCTGCAATGCTTATTTCTGAAGAACCTGAGTACTCTAAATTGGCCGCCCGCCTATTGAGCCGATTTATAGATGAAGAAGTTCGTTTAGAAGGAATCAATAACTTTATTGACAGTATCCGCGTGGGACATAAGCAGGGATTGATTTCTGATGACACTCTTAGCTTTGTGATTGAGCACAAAGAAGCTCTTTCTATTATTGTCGACAAGACTCGCACGCATCGCTTTGAATACTTCGGATTAAAAACTGTTTATGATAGATACCTATTGAAGCACCCGACCACACGTAATGTGATCGAAACGCCTCAGTACTTTTTCTTGAGAGTCGCATGTGGACTCGCGAAGACTTTCCAAGATGCGAAAGAGTTTTATGACCTTATCTCTCATTTGGACTACATGCCTTCATCCCCCACACTTTTTAACTCTGCGACTTTAAGACCTCAGCTGTCTAGCTGCTATCTTTTAGACTCACCAGAAGATGATTTAACTTCTATCTACGATAAATATAAAGACATTGCTTTACTGTCTAAATTTGCTGGCGGAATCGGAGTGAGTTTTTCTCGAATTAGATCTCGTGGCTCTTTAATCCGTGGTACAAACGGACACTCTAATGGTCTTGTGCCTTGGCTAAAGACTTTGGATTCTTCTGTTTCTGCAGTTAACCAAGGTGGCCGCAGAAAAGGTGCTGCCTGCATTTACTTGGAAACTTGGCATGCCGACATCGAAGAGTTCCTTCAATTGAGAGACAATACCGGCGACGAAGCGCAAAGAACCCACAACCTCAATTTGGCAAACTGGGTTCCTGATTTGTTCATGGAACGCCTAGAGAGAGACGAAGAGTGGTCATTGTTTGATCCAAAAGAAGTTCCACAACTCGTAGATACCTTTGGTGATGAGTTCCGTAAAGCCTACCTAGAGGCAGAAGAAAAAGGCATGGCTGTCCGTAAAGTGAAAGCTCGCACACTCTATCAACGAATGATGCGTACATTGGCTGAAACAGGTAACGGTTGGATGACATTCAAAGATGCTTCAAATCTTAAGTGTAACCAAACTGGAAAGGCCGGAAACACCGTACATCTTTCCAATTTATGTACTGAAATCCTAGAAGTTACCAGTAACAAAGAAACCGCTGTATGTAATTTAGGTTCAGTGAATTTGGCCAACCATTACATCAATGGAAAGTTTGACTTTGATAAACTGGCTAAAACGGTTGAAACCGCTGTGACTTATCTGGATCGCGTGATTGACATCAACTTCTACCCTATCGGTTCGGCGGGTGATTCCAACTCACGTTGGAGACCTGTTGGCTTGGGAGTTATGGGTCTACAAGACGTATTCTTTAAAATGGGAGTGGCTTTCGATTCCGAAGAAGCTCGTTCCATTTCTAAGAAAATCCAAGAAGAGATCTACTATCACGCGCTTAAAACTTCTTCTAAACTAGCTGAAGAGTTCGGTGCGCACACCGCATTTGATGAGACACGAGCTGCCAAAGGCGAACTTCAGTTCGACTCTTGGGGTGTTGTTCCTGAAGACATGGAGCGCTGGGAACTACTTCGTCGTAAGATCAAAGAAAATGGTTTAAGAAATTCATTGATGATTGCCATTGCACCCACAGCCACAATTGCATCTATTGTTGGTGTATTTGAAGCCATCGAGCCACAAATCTCTAACTTCTTTAAGCGCGAGACTTTGAGTGGTGAGTTCATTCAGATCAACAAGTACTTGGTACAAGAACTCAAGAGCCGAGGACTTTGGGATGAAGAAATGCGTCACGCCATCAAAACCAGTGAAGGGTCTATACAAGGCATTGAACGCATTCCAGCGGATTTGAGACAGATTTATAGAACTGTTTGGGAGATTTCTCAGAAGTCATTAATTGAGATGGCTGCCGACCGTGGCGCATTTATTGACCAATCTCAATCTCTCAACCTATTCTTGGAAAGCCCAACTATCGGAAAACTTTCAAGCATGTATATGTATGCTTGGAAACAAGGAGTAAAAACCACGTATTACCTCCGATCCCGCCCAGCAACTAAAATTGCTAAGGTGACCATCGGTAAAAATGCACCCAAGAAAACATTCACCGATGAAGAAGCACTCGCCTGTTCATTGGAAAACCCTGAAATTTGTGAAGCTTGTCAGTAGTAGAAAACGGATTTGTAAATAAGGAGAACGGAAATGATATTAGATCCTGGATTTGACCTCACTCTTCGCCCCATGAAATACCCTGTGTTTTATGAGATGTATAAAAATGGAATTAAAAACACTTGGACTGTGGATGAAATCGACTTTTCCACAGACCTTGTGGATTTAAAGTCTAAACTCAACGATGCCGAACGATTTTTGATTCATCGTCTGGTAGCCTTTTTTGCCACTGGCGACAGCATTGTTGGCAACAACTTGGTACTTAACTTGTACAAACACGTGAACTCTCCAGAAGCTCGTCTCTACTTGTCTCGACAGCTCTATGAAGAAGCTCTTCATGTACAGTTCTACCTGACACTTTTGGACAACTACATCCCAGATATGAAGGAACGAGAGAAGGCCTTTGCTGCCATCCACAATATTCCTTCTATCGCCAAGAAGGGCCAGTATAGCTTTAAGTGGATGGACACCATTGAGAATCTTGACCGCCTAGAAACCAAAGAAGATCGACGCCGATTCCTAATGAACTTGATCTGCTTTGCGGGAACCATTGAGGGATTGTTTTTCTTCGCAGCCTTTGCCTACGTCTATTACCTAAGAAGCAAAGGTCTCTTAAATGGCCTGGCTTCTGGAACTAACTGGGTATTTAGAGATGAATCCTGTCACATTGACTTTGCCTTTGAAGTGGTTGAGACCGCAATCAAAGAAGAGCCAGACTTAATGGACGATGCTATGCGCGACATGATTAAAGTCATGATGAACGAAGCCATTGAATGTGAAATGGAATTCGCTCAAGACATTTTAAGTCATGGCTTTGCTGGACTGAGCGAAAAGGATATGCGTACGTACCTACAGTACATCGCTGATTCCCGCCTAGAGCGCCTCAATATTACACCTCAGTTTAACGTTAAAAACCCATTTCCATTTATGGATCTACAAGACACCCAAGAGCTGACTAACTTTTTCGAAAGACGTGTGTCGGCCTATCAAGTGGGCGTCACTGGAGAAGTGGCTTTTGACGAATCATTTTAATAGTAAAAACTCTATGAGTTTATTTTGCAAAGGAGCTGTTTTTAACAGCTCCTTTTTTTATGTCCACACATCCCCTTCGCTGGCGAACATAGCTTCTTCCTCACTCCACCTGTCCTAAATTCAATCTCCATTCCTTCCGCTACTCACCTTCAATATCAGAAACAGCATCCTCATTTTTGCTAAATACCCTCCCTCCGCTGGCGAACATGCGTTTGTCACATCGCTTGCCTACGCAAGCTCGCGCCAATCCGAACTTATGCTCGGGAGGTATTTGGCAAAAATAAGTTTACTATTTCTAGACTCCAAGGATTCAACCTTCCTGAGCACGAGTTCGGATGGGTGCGGTGCTCACACAGAGAGCGCCGCTGCCCAACGCATGTTTGAGAGCGGAAGGAACGGTTGGAACACTTGGAGTCTAGAAAATATAAGACTTAGGAGTCTTTGGATTTGGGGATGTACCAGCCGCCGACTTTTTCATCGGCCTGCTTAAGAGCGAGCCAAATAAAGCCAATGGAGAAAATTAACATTCCCACGCTGAGCCACTGACCGCGAGTCATACCCAATGCTTGAAATCCTATATGAGCATCCGGCATTCGATACTGCTCACCTATAATTCGCGCAATGGAGTACACAATGCCAAAAACACCAGTAACCACACCTGGCGATCGCGGGACGGCCCAAACAATGGCGCAGATAATAAATACCATATAGCCTTCCATACCCGCCTGAAAGAGCTGCGAAGGATAGCGCGCCGTCAAAATGGGCTCCATGGCGGAAGCCACTTGGGAGTAGCCATTTTGTGTGGCCCAGATCATAGTCTCTAGTGTCTGATTCACTAGTGCCCTCGCCTCGGCCTTATAATTGTAACCAAAAACCAATTTATCCCAAGATTCGGCAGTCACTGTCGCCATCTTTTGCTGAAGAGCCGGGATTCCCTCCATCACTTTTACAACAGGAGTGAGTTCATTAAGTTTAGTCAGTTGATAACCCGCCCAGTATTGAATTTCCGAGGGGAACTTTACCGCCCATTCAAACCCGGCCGGCGCTTCTCTACCAAACAATTCCCCATTGATGAAATTAGCTATACGACCATTACCAATCCCTAAGGCTCCAATCATTCCAGATATGTCCACCAATTGTCGCCAGTAGATGCCGTGCTTTCTTCCAAAGTACCAACAGACAAATGTGACTCCCGCCAACCCACCATGACTGGCCATGCCGCCCTTATGGACAGCTAGCACTCCCCAAAAAGGAAAGTCACTGGTGAACTCTAAAAACGTTTCAGGAGAGTAAAACAGGCAGTAGCCTAAACGGCCCCCAGCCATGGTCCCGATAGCCACCCAAGTGATAAAATCACCCACTTGCTCTGCCGTCATGGCAAGCCGTCCGTGTTTAGCCAAGTACTTGCAAAACAAATAGCCCATTACAAAGGTGGTTAAATAAGCCAAACCATACCAACGAATTCCCATGCCTGAAGAACCGAACTCGAGCAGGAAGGGGTCAATATTATGAACGTACATGTGAGAATCCTTTAAAAATGAGCCCTTAGTTTAAAAGACATCTGACCGAAGAGCCACCGATGAAGTTAACGCAGCGCAAATGACTACTGCACCCACTCCGCTTTGATTACTACTGGCTGTTATGAAAATTATCTTAGCCAGCAAAAGCCCTTATCGAAAAATGCAATTGGAACAACTGGGGTTTCAATTTGAATGCCTTCCTTCTCAGATAGACGAGGAGCCCTTCAAAGACAATTCCAGTGATCACACTGTGGTGGCGGAAAATCTGGCCCATGCAAAAGCCGATTTTATTTTTAAGAGCCATCCTGAAGCACTCGTTATAGGAAGCGATCAACTGGTTAGTTTTAAAGGCCAGATACTTGGAAAGCCAAAAACCCGAGAAGCCAACATTAAACAAATCTTGGATTTACAGGGTCAATCCCATCAATTGATCACATCCCTTTGTATGCTCATGGGCGAACGGAAACAGATTCGGACGAACATCACCACATTGAAGATGCGTCCACTGGATAGGAAGCAGGTGGAGACCTACGTGGAAAAAGAGCCGGCCTATGATTGCGCCGGAGGTTACAAAATCGAAGGTCTTGGCCAAAGCCTATTTGAAAGTATTGATACGGATGACTTTTCTAGCATTGTTGGGCTACCATTATTATATGTAACTGACATGTACTTAGAGCTTTCGGGCCACTTGCCCTTTACCTAAATTCTCGACCGAAAGGTGAACTGCTGTGTTCAAACAACTCCATCGCCCCAGACGTAACCGAAAATCTGCTGCCATTCGAAACCTGAGTGAAGAAACGCAACTCACAGTGAATGATTTAATCCTTCCCTTATTTCTGGTGGAAGGCTCTAAGCAAAAACAACCCATCGAAGCCATGCCGGGGGTCTATCGATACAGTATGGATGAGCTGCAAAAGGTGGTGGCGAGAGCCAAAGAACTGGGAATCAATGCCATCGCCCTGTTCCCCGCTTTAGAGGACGCCAGTAAAGACTCAATGGCCACAGAAAGTAGAAACCCCGAAGGCTTGTTACAACGAACTTTGCGGGAACTAAAAAAGAATCACCCCGAAGTCGCATTGATCACCGATGTGGCCATGGATCCTTACTCCAGCGACGGCCATGATGGCATCGTCGAAGAGGGCGTCATTCTTAATGATGAAACTCTAGAAGTTCTTTGTAAAATGGCTGTGAGCCAAGCCAAAGCGGGAGCGGATATTGTAGCTCCTTCGGATATGATGGACGGTCGAGTGAAGGCCATCAGAGAGGCCCTAGACAATGAGGGATTTGAGGATGTAGGTATTCTCTCCTACACGGCCAAGTATGCCTCTTGTTTTTACGGCCCCTTCCGAGAAGCTTTAGATTCGGCACCCAAATCCGGTGACAAAAAGACCTACCAAATGAATCCCGCCAACCGAAGAGAAGGTTTAAGAGAACTGCAGCTCGATCTCCGAGAAGGTGCGGATATGGTTATGGTTAAGCCGGCTCTGTCTTATTTGGATATTATTTCTGATATTAAAAAGCGCAGTACAGTACCCGTAGCGGCTTATAACGTCAGTGGTGAATACGCCATGGTAAAAGCGGCCTGCGAAAAGGGCTGGTTAGATGAAAAATCCTCAGTGCTTGAAATACTCACCAGTATAAAAAGAGCCGGTGCGGATATTATTTTGACCTATCATGCTCTGGATGTGGCGGAGTGGCTGAATCAAAGTTCTTCTTGATGAGGCTTATAAAACTCACCCAGTCCTCTTCTTCGTAGAATTTTTTTACCGGAAGCATATGTCCGAAAAGAATTTTGTTATGGCGCACTTTTGTATCTAAGACTTCAACATTCCAATGATCCAACCAGACACCCACAGAAAATGTCGAGCCTAACTTATCGGCATCAACAAGCTCATCTCCATCACCTACAATGACAAGACCCCTTTGTGTCTGAGCAAAATGTTCATCCTTATTCATTTGAAAATGCTGATAGAGATGATTGAGCCCCCTGTAGAGAGCTACCGAAGAGCCTTTGTACACTTGAAACTCACGTCGATTCATCGATGGAATCACCCAATCATTGGGAAGGTATTCAGAGGCCCTAATCAGCCTGGAAAAAAAAGGAAGTTCTACGGCTGGAGCCAGTAATGTGACAGAGCCCACCTGCAACTTTCTATCGTGTAAGGTGCTTAGAGTAATAGCTCCACCCAAACTAAATCCTATAATATGAATCTTCTGTGCTGGTGCATATTGTAACCCTAAACAATAGGCCGTGCTTAACTGGCCGATCCAGTCTTCTGGCTTCACGTTGACAAAGTCATCCCCATCCCCAGAATGTCCGCGCAGACTCAATGAAATAAAATGAGTTTGCCCGTCATCTAAAGCCACTTGTAAATCATCCATTAAAGTTTGTGGGTTATTAAGGCCATGAATGAGTATCACGACCTTTTTCCCAAAGGCTGACTTTGACCATTGAGAACTGTATTTTGCCGACTCGGAGTATTTTTCTGTCAACCGAGACTCATAGTTTAAATTAGGATCACAGGTCTCGCCATAGGTGGTCACCGAAAGGAAAACTAAAAATATAAAATTAACCGGCTTTAAGAATTTGATGAATGATAACTTCCTCATCATCCTTCTCTTCGATGTGCTTCCAAAATCTCGTTGCATCCAAATAAACCTTAACTATGTTGGCATCAAACTGTGTTCCCGAAAACTCAATCAGCTCTTCTTTGACCACATCAAAAGTCAATCCTCGACGATAGGGACGAGTGTTCATCATGGCATCCACACAATCCACTACAGAAATAATTCTTGCTGCCAGCGGCACTTGTTCACCACTTAATTGGTAGGGGTACCCCATTCCATCAATACGTTCATGATGGGCACGAATCCCAGGCAACAGAGATTTAATAAACTCATCTTTTTTTAATGGCTCAATGATCGCTGCACTCATTAATGCATGAGACTTCATAACTTCGTACTCTTCTTTGTCCAACCGACCTGGCTTGAACAAAATATTATCCGGTATACCCACTTTGCCAATGTCATGAAATAACCCGGCATACTCCAGGCGCATTTGATCGTACTCATTGAGACCCATGGCCTGAGCTAAACGCCGAGCGGCCCGCCCCACGCGACAGCAATGATAAAAAGTAAAAGGGTCTTTCACCTTTACATTTATCAACAGAGAGTTGGCTGTAGTCTGCGCCCAATCTGGCACATCACCCCAAGACAATATAAACTCCTTCAGGCCTATTACTATCATTTCCTTATCGGAGCTTCGTGGCAAAGCCTCAAAAATTAAGACAATTCTGGCCATTTAGGGAGCCACTATTTGATATTTCTAAAGACTTTCGACCTTGGTCCACACTTAACAAATATCAATTTGAGACATTAAAAAATTAGATCTAACCCAAAGCCCACCAAAGTGTAATTGCTTCGCTCAAGATCCAATTCTGAAACAATGGAATCAGCGATAAATCCACCTGTGCTATCGCTTGGCAAATAGATATTTGAGATCGAAACTTTAAAAACAGAACTATCGCTACTGTAGTAGTTCCAACCCAATTCATTTTGATATTCTGTAAGTCCCTCACGACCAGCTTCATAAAAGGAACTTGTTAAATGCAATAAATGCTTCTTATTAAAAAGATATCTTCCCAATGTGGCATACCACCCATAGTAATCTTTAAAATCACGAGAAAATGATAGCGCGAAGACTTGATCAGCTTTTGTCTCGAGCTGAATGGCTTCCGCCATAAACAACCAATCTTGATCAACATAAGACAAGCCAAAAGCATAAATATTTGTCCAACCAAAATCCGTGGGTGTGGATGCCGTAATGTCGGCACTATAAGGAGAATCAGAATCTCCAGGAATCGTTGTACCAGCTGGAATGAACACATTGGTTTCAAGATCCAATTGCTGGCCACTATAAGCCAACTTCATAGCAAAATTGGATCGATGAATATTAATAGCACCACCCACCATTCCGGTACCGATGGATGTTGTGTCACTGGCAACCACCTGCCCACTGTATTCTGTGGTGCCCGAAATCACCTCGACTTCAAAACTCCATTTGCCGAGATCAAACTTTTTCATTCCTGAGATTCCAAAATAAGAAGAAACAGGTATTAGCTCATATACCGCCCCAGGAGCCGCTAACCAAGGATGTAAATAACCCACTTCGTAGTATTCGGACACTAGGTTAAAAGGAGTACGGAGGCGTCCAAACCGTAAAGTGTGATGATCATCCACATTCCATTTCGCTACGGCCAACTCTAACTTAATTTGTGGTCGAGCCTCGTACTCGGTGGATTCCGGCATACCTATGAGTTGCACAATGGCTTCCCATTGACTATCCAGTTGTGCTGTAAAACTGAGTCCCACTCTTGAATGGCTACCATAATCGAGACTGCCATTAGATAGATTACGATAATTATCATGACTATCAATATAGAGACCCGTTAAGCTTAAAAACCCGGAAGTCTCTACTTTAGCGAAAGCTGTGTTCGCTAACAAACACATCAGACTTAATAAAAGAATATATTTGAACCTATACATCTAAATATCCTAGACGATTATTTTGGTTCAACGGCGTTTATTTGGCTAGAATTTTATTGCAATCTTAACGTTTGCTCTGACTAACGTCGGGTTGATAAAAATCATTTAGGCCGTCTGCTTGTCGGCACCTAATGACTCATCTGAGGCTTCATCTGAGCCCTGTTCCGATACTTGACCTGGCAGTAGAACAACAAAGGTGGTGTGCTTTTCAGTTTCATCTAAATAAAGTCTCCCACCATGATCCTCAATAATACTCATCGAGATACTTAGTCCCAGACCAGTTCCATGTCCAACACCCTTTGTCGTAAAGAAGGGCTCCATGATCTTATTTCGGATAGCCTCAGGAACACCGGGACCACTATCTGACACTCGAATTTCTACCCAGTCTTGGCGCTTTTTAATGTGGATTTGGATCCAACGAGTATGATGCCCATCCACCGCATGAAAGGCGTTTTGCGCTAAATTTAAAATAACTTGAGAGAGCTGTACCCATCGAGCCCTGACCACACAGTTGAGGTCACCGGTCACTCGAAGTGATATCTGATGGTTCTCAATCTTTCGACCCAACATTTCCAGCGTATCTTCGATGACCCGATTTATTGGAACCATCTCTAATGGATCCTCATCCCCACTTCTAGCGATAGTTAAAAGTGCACGAACCGTTTTATGAATTCTGCCAGTCGTCGACATTATACTATTTAAAGATTTATTCATGAGCTCAACATCTACCGTTCCGTTATTGAGCATCCTTTTCATATTATGAGCACGTCCTTCAATTATAGCCAAAGGATTATTGATTTCGTGTGCGATCCCTCCCGCCATTTCTCCCAACGAGGCGAGCTTAGAAGTCTCAATGGATTTTGCACGTTGAGTTTCAACTTCAACAGCGAGACGCTGCCTAGCGGAAAAATTAGCCTGTAAGGTTTTAAACAACCAAAGCCAAACCACGAAAGAGAATAATAAAAATAGTAACAACACAAAAAACGAATGACGAACTGAGGCTTCACTTTCTTGCAGAGTTCTTTGAACATCTTGGTTCAATTCTTCCACTAGACCCTGCGCGTACTCTAAAAATTCCGCTCTAGCGACCATATAGTCTTCACTTTCTAATAGCTTAAGCGCTTGATCATATTGGCCCAACTTTATCTTTTCATAGGCTGCCTTTTCAAGAGCCACAACAGGTTTTCGAGATAAGTCTATATGGAATTGCCCTGAATAATACTCATTCAATAGAGATTCTAAATCCTGCAGACTGACATCAAATGCATTTTCATAGGAATCATAGAAGGTACGATTTTCCATTGATTTGGAATAGGCGGCATTAGTCACCATGTGATTCATTTTTTCATCTAGTTTAAGGATAATCCCGGAGAGTTCTAAGATAGGAATGAACTGAGATTGTGTGTTTTGCAAAACCGAATGAGACAACCACAACCGGTGCATCAGCCCGGTCACCAATCCAAAAGTTAGTAAAATGGCCACCCAAAAGTACTTGGTAGGCAGAATCTCTTTGATTTTCATATCAACCACTTATCGGGGAAAATTCTTGGTATTTTCATGGGTTTATCTAAACTAACTCATAACTAGACCAACGGTACGTTTACTCCCATCTCGACTTGCTAAGATTCCCGTTCTAGAACAAAATAAAGTCTAGTTACCTCACTTTGTTTTAAGCAGTTGTTTTATGAAATTAAAATTATCCCATTTATCACTATTCTTCAGCTTCGCACTTGTTGTGAGCGCCTCCTATGCTGAGGGCTATAAAGTCGTTGTTCACAAATCAGTAGCCTTAAATGAAATCTCCAAGAAAACACTAAATAGCATATACTTAGGTGACACTACCTATTGGAAAAACAGTGACAAAATCGTACCAGCATCCCTGAATGACAAAAATTCAGTAATGAAAACTTTTGTTAATGATGTTTTAGGAAAATCCATCTCCGACTACACCACCCATTGGCGCCGGAAACTATTTTCAGGCCGTGGAATCCCACCTCGCCGATTTACCAATGATCAAGAGTTGTTAAGCTTTATCTCCTCCACGGAGAACTCAATTGGAGTGATCAACGAGGTCATTCCTCTCGATGGCAAAGTCAAAATCATCGAAGTGACCGACTAATTCTTTATAAAGTTTTAACCCTCAAGGTAGGGTTTTAAAAATCTACCCGTATGACTTTCTTTAACTTGAACCACTTGTTCCGGAGAACCCTGAGCCACTACATTCCCACCATACTTTCCACCTTCAGGCCCCATATCTAGAATATAATCACAATTTTTTATGACTTCCAAATTATGCTCAATAACCAATACCGTGTTACCTTGATCCACTAAACTGTGAAGCAATTCTATCAGTTTCTCGATATCTGAAAAATGTAAACCGGTGGTAGGCTCATCTAAAATATAAATGGTTCTCCCTGTGCCACGCTTAGACAACTCCTTGCTCAACTTAACACGTTGGGCTTCCCCTCCAGAGAGAGTTTTAGAGCTTTGCCCCAGGGTAATATAATCCAAACCCACCTGATCCAATGTTGCCAATTTTCTATGAATATTTTTATGGTGCTTAAAAAACTCCAATGCTTCTGCCACGGTCATTTCCAAAACATCTGCAATCGACTTGTCTTTATACTTAATGTTCATTACGTCGCGATTGTAACGACGACCCAGGCACACCTCACACTCTACATAAACATCAGCCAAAAAGTGCATTTCCAATTTAACTCGCCCAGCTCCCGAACAGTTTTCACAGCGGCCCCCTTTTACATTGAAGGAGAAATGTCCCGGACCAAATCCTCGAATTTTAGCTTCAGGCAATGCAGCATACAAACCTCGGATGAGAGGCAAAAGTCCGGTATAAGTCGCCGGCGTAGAACGAGGTGTTTTACCAATGGGCCGTTGACTGATTTCAATCACTTTATCTAAATGATCCAATCCACTGATGGACTGAAAAGCCTCCGCAGGAGTAGATGCTTTATAGAACTTTTGGGCCAATTCTCTATATAAAGTTTCTCTAATAAAAGTGGATTTCCCACTCCCAGAAACTCCGGTCACTCCAATAAAGGTACCTAAAGGAAGCTTAGCCGACACATCTTTTAAATTATTTCCCGTAGCCCCTCTGATCTCTAGATATTGATTCTCTTTGGCCGTTCTCCGTTCAGTGGGAACGGGAATTCGCTTGGCTCCATTGAGATACTGTGCCGTCAAACTCTCTTTGTTGGCCAATATTTTTTGCAGAGAGCCTTCGGCCATCACTTCCCCACCATGTACACCAGCGCGAGGACCAATATCAATGATATGATCCGCAGATCGAATCGTATCCTCATCATGTTCCACCATTAATATGGTATTTCCTCGATCTCGAATCTCATGAACAATTTCCAACAATCGACTGTGATCTTTAGGATGAAGCCCAATACTTGGCTCATCCAACACATACAGAACACCAATCAATGAAGAACCCATTTGAGTGGCTAACCGAATACGCTGAGACTCCCCACCCGAAAGTGTTCTCGCCGGCCGATCCATAGATAAATAAGGTGTCCCCACCCGAACTAAATACAATAACCTGGATTTAATTTGTTGAACAATCTTGTCATAAACCTGAGTTTGCACATCCGTTGGTGCTGCCGCTTCAAAAAACTCAAGTAGCTCTTCCGCTGAAAGTTTTGAGAGATCCGAGATATTTTTGCCATGAATAAAAACACTTCGAGCGCGGGTATTTAAACGAGTTCCATGGCAATCATCACAGGTAGTCAGTACCCATTCCGCCTCTTCTTCATCTGTCTCTTCGTCCCAATTCTCAATATCCTCTACCACACCCAATCCATCACAAGATTCACATGCCCCTCTTGGATTATTAAACGAGAAATATCTCGGTTCTAACTCAGGAAAAGCATACCCACAGGTAGGACAAGATTTATGAATACTAAAGGTGATCTTCCCCTCTTCTACCGGTTCGATTTCAACCAAACCATTAGTCAATGCCACCGCTCGATTCACCCCCTCAGAAAGCCGCTCCCTATACTTTTCATCGACAACCAATCGATCAATCAACAGTTCAATATCATGTTGTTTATGCTTTTGAAGTTTTTTAGCTTCAGAAAGCTCTATCCACTGTCCATCGACGCGAGCTCGCACATAACCCTTCTTCATCCAAGTTTGAAACTCCTTAAGAAACTCCCCTTTTTTACCTTGAGCCATTGGTGCTAATACCAAAAACTTGGTTCCTTTTTTAAGTTTCAAAACATTATCAACGATTTCCGAAGGCTTCATACTCGTTACTGGTAAATTATGCTCTGGACAATTGGGTGTGCCGCAACGAGCGAACAGTAAACGCATAAAATCGTAAATTTCCGTTATGGTTCCAACAGTTGATCTTGGACTCAGACCTATGGATTTTTGGTCAATCGCAATGGCGGGAGAAAGACCCTGAATGGCCTGCACTTCTGGCTTTTTAAGAGGATTGAGAAACTGCCTCGCATAGCTAGAGAGACTTTCGATGTATCGACGCTGCCCTTCCGCATATATGGTATCAAAAGCAATGCTCGACTTACCACTGCCACTCAAACCAGTGACCACCGTCACCTTATTTCTCGGCACGAAAATATCCACGCCTTTAAGATTGTGCTCAAGAGCACCTTTGACTTCGATTCCAGGATCTTTACGAGGTGTATCCAAATTTTTCCCTCACGGTAGACATTACGACCCCACGAGGGCGATCGATCTATCTATTATTACAGGTCTGGCATTTTCCATAAAGCTCTAACACATGGCTAGATAGAGTAAATCCATGGCTGTGTGCCACTTCCTTCTGCAATCGCTCAATCTCCATATTCTCAAACTCTACAATCTTCCCACAATCCAAACAGGTTATATGATCATGATGCTTTCGCGGAGTGAGCTCATAACGGGCCGGCAATCCGCCCATACGAACTTCAGTCACATATCCAGTTTCTGTCAACTTTCTCAAAAATCGATAGACCGTTGCAAAACCAATCTCCGAATACTCTTCATGAACCATTTCATAGACTTCTTGAGCGGTTACATGAGCTCTACCCTGGGAAAGTGCCTTTAAAATAGCCAACCTTTGCTGAGTGACCTTTAAGCCCATGTCCCGAATGATTCTTTTAAAATCTACAGCCGTCATTGGCTCTCTTTGCACTAATTCTTCCATCACAGCAGGTTCATTAGGCTGAGAGCCTATGGCCAATTGCGGAGTCGAAGGAAGACCCTGACTCGGATTCATTTTAGGTAAATCATTGTTTATCTTATCGTTGTAGTTCATTGACTCTCCCTTCATTTGTTTCCGCCAGATTTAGAGATGTAACAGACGGCATCGTGAGGATGTAAACTTTCATGGTGACTTAATTTAGCATTGTAATTGAGGACCCCTCTCCATCCATCGAGAAGAGCTTTTACTTTACGTCCGGCATCTTCGCAGAACATTAAATTCTTGGCATTCAACCGGGCGAATTCCTGCTCGTCCTGTCGTTTAACGGCCGACTGTACAGGTGTGCCTAAAACTTTTTCCACTTCATTAATGAGCTCCAAAGGTGAAACTGTCGCAGAGGGATCCACTTCAATATTCACTTCCGCCAAACTTCTTTGAGCATGAGGTGTAGCTACAATTGAACTTTCCTTCTCCAACCATTGACCTATTTCTGAAACATCCACAGTCTGTTTCCCTTGAAACTGCTTCAGAAACTCTTCACTAATGAGTTGCCTGGAAAGCGCCGCCGAACAAGGACAAGTGGACGAGTAAACCACATCGACACTCAATCCCAACTGTTTTACACCTTGGATTAACGAACCTGACATTTTAACTCTATAGTTTCTCCAACCCGTTTTCTCACTCAGGAGTGCTTTTCGCTCCACAGGAACTTCAAAATCAAACGCCAGGAAACTGTTCTCACTTAGACCATCTTGTTTTTCCACAAAATCATCTAACAGGGATGAGACCATTTCGTAGGTTAATGGACCTGTTTTTAAAGCACTTTGTAAACTGAGATAGAGTCGAGACATATGAATCCCTTTGGCATTCTCATTATCTAAACTCACAAAGGCAGAGATTTTAGCAGGTAGATGTGAAAGCTCCCCGCTCTTCACTTCCCATTGAACAGGAAGTTCAATATTGTCCATTCCCACTTTATCCAACTTACCAGAAACACTGGCTGAGGCTTGATGGGAAATATCTGGGAGTAACTTCATTTTTTCCTCCGGATTCTCATTTTCATTAACAATGCTCATGGGTGTTTTTCACCTCTTCCGATCATGCATTATTACATAATTTCAAATACTTAGATCGACAACCAGCACCTCAAAGCAGACTTAAACGATCGTCCACTTATCGATATTGATTTTCAAGTAACAACTAAAACCATACTCAACTGGTAATAGTCAACTGTTCTCGGTGCAAAAAAGGCGTATTTCATTCTCATTAACCATTCACCTACAACCTTCTGGGGATTGCGTCGAATTAAGCCTTGGCCTCACCAATATATCCAATTTTATTCAATAAAATTTATGAAATCGTAAAATAGGAAATAGAGATGGCCGCACAATCTCAAATCACTACAATATTTAGAAAGAATTTATCTATTAGGTATGGCGTTGGCCGAGAAATTATGAACTTTACATAAAACAAATTAAAAAAAATATGTAACTCCCGTACTCTAAACACCTACATATACATACATATCCCATCAAGGAGATCGTTTTTGAAATCAATTAGTAAAGGAAAACTCATATTCATTGCCGCCATTGTCGCTGCAATTTTTTGTGTTTGGCACTTTAACCTCACTCAATATCTTTCTTTCGAGTATATGCAGGAAAAGAAACAGGCTTTTGCTGATTTTTACAGCGAAAACTCAGTACTTACCATTGGTGGGTACCTTATTGTCTATATAGCAGTGACGGCCTTGTCTATTCCGGGAGCCACCATACTAACGCTAATGGGTGGGTTCCTATTTGGAGTTGTTAAAGGCACTATCATAGTGAGCTTCGCAAGCACCATTGGTGCCACCTGTGCCTTTTTAGCCGCTCGATTTTTGCTAAAAGACTCCATCCAACAGAAGTTTGGAGATAAACTTAAGACCATTAACGACGGCGTAGCGAAAGAGGGCGGATTCTACTTGTTTACAATGCGCTTGATTCCAGCCTTTCCCTTCTTTGTCATTAACCTAGTTATGGGATTAACACCTATAAATGTCAGAACTTTCTTTCTTGTGAGCCAAGCGGGAATGCTACCTGGCACCATTGTCTATGTGAATGCCGGCACCCAGCTATCGAAGATCGAAAGTTTAAAAGGTATACTTTCGCTAGAGTTGATTTTATCTTTTGCTGCACTCGGAATACTTCCCATTCTCATTAAAAAAATCATGGGATGGATTCGCCCAGGAAACAAAACTGCCACAAACACGGGAGACGCCCAATGAAGTACGCTAAACCTCGGAAATTTGATTACAACTTAGTGGTGATTGGTGCCGGATCCGCAGGACTTGTGACCTCTTACATTGCCTCCACTCTTAAGGCAAAAGTGGCACTCATCGAACGCCATAAAATGGGCGGCGACTGTCTCAATACGGGCTGCGTACCCAGTAAAGCTCTGATCCGATCAGCAAAGGTGTATTCCTACTCAAAACGAGCTGAAGAGTTTGGTTTTAAATCCTCAAAAGTGGAGTTTGAATTTTCAGACATCATGGAAAGAATCCAGAATGTCATTCAAAAAATTGAACCCCATGACAGCGTAGAACGCTATACGAACCTTGGTGTAGAATGCATCAACGGCTCTGCAAAAATTAAATCCCCATATGAAGTGGAAGTGAATGGAAAAACCCTTACCACTCGTTCCATTGTTATAGCAACTGGAGCACGCCCCGTCGTCCCTCCTATTCCTGGCTTAGACAAAGTGGACATTCTCACTTCTGAAAACCTTTGGGACATAAGGGAACTACCTAAACGCTTGGTGGTACTAGGTGGAGGGCCCATCGGATCCGAACTCGCCCAATCCTTTCAAAGACTCGGCTCACAAGTTACTTTGGTAGAAGCCCAAGACCGAATCATGGCAAGAGAAGATGACGACATCTCGGAGCATATCAATAAAAAGTTTGCCAAAGAGGGCATTGATTTAAAAACCGGACATTTAGCAAAAGAAATCAAAGTTCTGAACGGGGAAAAAATCCTAGTGGCCCAATCTCACCAAGGGAATGTTGAAATTCCCTTTGATCAAATCATTGTAGCTATTGGACGACGAGCCAACGTAACGGGCTTCGGTTTGGAAGAACTAGGGGTCACAGTGAACAAACAGGGTACTGTGGATCATGACGAGTTTCTCTCAACGAATTATAAAAATATTTTTGTGTGTGGAGATGTGGCCGGTCCCTACCAGTTCACACATACAGCGGCACACCAAGCCTATTACGCCTGCGTGAACTCTCTTTTCGGCCCGCTCACTCGCCTTATCCCTCCGCCATTTAACAAATCCTTTAAAGTGGATTATTCAGTAATACCATGGGCCACTTACACAGATCCTGAAGTCGCCACCGTGGGACATACCGAAAAGTCAGCACAATACGCTGGAGTGGACTATGAAATCACGACCTATGGGATTGATGACTTAGATCGCGCCATTGCCGATAATGAAGATCATGGAGTTGTAAAAGTTCTCACTGAACCGGGTACAGATAAAATCCTTGGTGCGACCATTGTTGCCTCAAATGCCAGCGATCTTATCACCGAGTTTATAGCTGCCATGAAACACGGCTTTGGCTTGAATGCTATTTTAGGGACCATTCATATTTACCCCACTATGGCTGAGGCCAACAAGTACCTAGCCGGAAATTGGAAACGAAAAAGAAAACCCGAAGGCATTTTAAATCAACTAGAAAGGTTCTTTGCATGGCTAAGAGGATAACTGACAAGAGGACATTCATTCAAAAGATCACCATGGCCACTTTGGCTACTATCCTGTTGGGCCCCATGGCCCTGGCCACCAAGCCCACACCGGCTAAAACACCCGACCCCACAGTGTTTAGCCACAAGTACGAAGCCTTCACTGCAGAATTAAAAAAGTACGTCGTGATAAACGGAGCCATTTCTACTGTGGACTATAAAAGATGGGCAAAAGATAGAAAGAATTTAGATGCCCTATTGCAGAAATTTTCAAAAATTTCAGAAAAGGAATTTAAAAGTTGGACAGAAAAGCAACAACTTGCATTTTTAGTGAACGCATACAATGGCTTCACCATCCAACTCATCTTGAATAAAAAGCCTAAAGAATCCATAAAAGATATCGGCGGACTCTTCTCCAGTCCTTGGAAAAAAGAATTCTTTACTCTATTGGGTAAAAAAAGATATTTAGACTGGATTGAGCATGGAGTGATTCGAAAAAAATATAATGCCCCACGGACTCATTTTGCTCTTAACTGTGCCTCTATTGGATGTCCAAGACTTTTGAATGAGGCCTATCAGGAGCACAAGTGGGAAGAGCAGCTTGATCTTCAAACGAAGGTATTTCTAACAGATAAAAAACGAAACTATTTAAAGTCGAATGATAAAGAGATTTACTTGTCAAAAATATTTGATTGGTTCGAAGAAGACTTTGTGAAGAAATCCGGCAGCGTCAGAGCCTTTGTATTACCATATATGACGGATGACAAAGCACTTGCTGAGAAAATTAAAAAAGAAAAATGGGATATCGAACACACCAAATATGATTGGAAGCTCAATAAAAACTAACTATTCGTTTAGATATTCTTTCGCTTTAAAAGAGTCCCTTTATCCCAAACCCAGTACCACAGCCTAAACCACATCCAACCAAAAATGAGCCCAGCGACCACGTCGCTGGGAAAATGAACCCCCACATAGACCCGGCTAAATGCGATCAAACCGGCGAATCCCCACCAGAAGAAAACCAACCTTGGGAAAAACAAAGTCAACGTGGCCGCCATTGCCCCCATGTTCATGGCATGATTGGAAGGAAAACTGGATGATTTAGGATTATGGGAAACCTTTAATATCGAGGCCACAGAAGGGTTTTGGCTGGGCCGCGCCCGATAGGAATGCTGTTTTACTATGCGAAAACTAAAGGCATCTGCCGTTCCTACTACAAAAATTAAACCCAAAATCCTTAGCAGGCCCTGTTTACGCTGCTTAAATACCCAAAAAATAAGCAACAAGGGAAAAATCCCGGCGGATATCCATCTCAGATGATGAAGATTAGTAAACACTCGAAAGAAGGCATTAAAATCACTTTGACTGAGTTGTCGGTTGATAAAATAAAACAGTTCGGTATCCAGCTGAACAAACAGATCCAGCATTATTGGACACCGATCTCCAAAAAGTCCGCTTGCGAAAGGGAATCCCCTTGGTAGGCCGCCACAAACCAAGCCTCTTGAGGCTGATCTACGGATTTCAATTGAGTTCGAACTTCATCTAAATTGAGACCTGCTCGAGAGGCCAAATTTTCATAAAATCGGCGCAATACTTTGGGGTATTCAATCAATGATTCAACAAGCACTAAAAGAGTTTTCGTTTCCAAACGAGAGATTTTTACTTTGGATTTCTGCATGTAAGATCTTTCAATCCAAGGCAAAGAAGCCAATGCCAAAAATGCTGACCAAGAACAGAACAGTCGGTAATGCATTAATTTATTAGGGATTTTTTCGATGTAACACATCGCCCGCTCTGCATGAACCGCCAGACTTTCATAAACATCCATTCGATCATAAATTAAAAATCGACCTTCTTCTTCATCGCTGCGCTGATCTTTTAAAAGATTCACTTTTTGAAGAAACAATCCAAAATGATAGGCTTCCACCATGGTTTCACTATCATTTTGCATTTCGGGATCGACCAAATTCGCCAATCGAGTGAGTAACTCTCCCACAACACCAGCAACGAAAAAGCAATATCTGTTCAACTCCAAACGAGTTCTGATTCTCACTGGAGCACTCTGTCCTTCTAAAACATAGTGCTGCATTCCTCGAGACATAGAAAGTACGGTAGATTGAATCACCTCTTTCACATTCTCGGGGAAGCTATGAAAATGACTAAATAATTCAAAGCTCTCCGCGAGCAGTTGTTTCTCCTGAACGGGTATATTGCGAGGAAACGAGTCCACCCATTTTTGCCATTTTTCAGAGGTCGGAGCCGCTTGTATAAAACTATCGAATTGCTGAAAACTTCGCATTTGCTGGTGGCTTTCCCCACCCCAGTCCGAATCTTCAATGGTATCCAATACTCGACAAACCAAATAGCTGGCAGCCACCCAGGGCTTCAAAGGACCATCCAAACGGTCAATACAGAACGCAAAGCTGCGACTCACTTTCTGCAAATGCTTTTGGTAAAAACCATAATTTTTCATGGGGTTAGGTTACCCCAGTGGCAAGAAGGGGGAAATTAAAAAGGCCGTATGACACAGTCCAGAGTAGAAATTCTAAGGAGTCCCCGGACCAGATTTAAGAACTTGCACTTGTACAGGGTGAACAATATCCATATGCACATCCCTTTGAGGAAAGGCAATCACAACACCCTTGTCGGCAAAACGTTCATCGATCGAAAATCGAACTTCACTTGCTATCTTTTTAAGCTCAATCATAGTACGCAGTCGTGCATAATAATAGAGCTCAAAAGCTAGAGCATTGTCCCCAAAGTCAGCAAAAATCACCGTTGGTTTTGGGTGTCGAAGGATATTTTCATTGCTTTCTGCGACGTCCAAAAGACATTCCTCAACCACTCGGGCTGGCGACCCATAAGCCACCCCCACACACACTTTGTAACGGACAACATTATCAGAGAGCGTCCAATTCAATACGTTCTGCTCTAAAAATGAAGAGTTCGGAACCACAACATGGGTGTTATCAAAACTCTTTACCTTAGTGGAACGTGTGCCTATCTCTTCAACAGTGCCCTGCAGAGCCCCCACATCTATTACATCCCCCACTCGAATGGGCCGCTCCACCATCAACACAAGGCCACTAATAAAGTTGTTAACGATATTCTGAGAACCAAAACCGACCCCAATGGCAAGCGCACCCCCTAGAACCGTAAATACTGTCACCGGAATATTGAGCAGATGCAGAATGAAAAGGGTAAACACTATCAGTAGAACGTAAAAGATCACTTGAGACAATGAAGCTCGAATGGAGTCATCAATCTCAAATCGAGTGAGCACTTTATCCGTAATTTGTTGAGACAGCCGGCGGGCCCAGAGGTATCCCACAAACAGCAAAAAGATTCCTATCACTAGTGTCCCTAAGGTGATGGGATTTCCGTCCACTTCGTAGAGTCGAAACTGCCAGAACTTTAAAAAAATGGCCCAGACGGAGCTCAGGGTGAAAATCAATTGGTCCATATATACTTATTATGCGTAGGGACGACCCGTCGGGTCATGTTCTGCTCACCACTTCTCCCAGCTTTCAACCATCGGCTAGGCAAAAGATGCCGAAAATTTCACAAGCCTCTGGTTCCATGATTGCACCACCCATTGTAAGTCCGGGTCCATCTCCGGAGTTTTGCATTAATCCATATTTTTAACTATTTAGAGATGCCTACTCGGGGGGATTCTTGTTACTATGTTCACAAATATTAAGGAGTGAGTTTTGGCATTAGATGGATTCACGAATCGCTCTAACATGGAGTATATCGAAGAGGTCTATGAACGGTTTCAGCAGGATCCTGATTCAGTAGATCCACAATGGAAGTATTTTTTCGAGGGCATGCAGTTTGCTCAGGATTCTGAGCGCTCTTCTTCGGCGAGCGGGTCAGGCATAGATGCCAGTGAGTTAAATGTTTATCGACTCATTCGAACCTACCGAGATTATGGTCACCTAAAGGCCAATTTAGATCCTTTGAAATTGGATCAAAGAGATACCTCGATCTTAAGACTTGAAGAGTATAATTTGAGTTCTGAAGATTTAAAGAAGCCTTTTGAAGCGGGCCGCTTTGTTGGTATGCCGGGAGCCACCCTAGAAAAAATCATAGAGTTTTTGGAAGCCACTTATTGTGGCACGATCACCGGTCAGTTTGCTGACTGCCCGCCTGAAGAACGATTGTGGCTCTATAAAGAAATTGAAAATCAAGAGTCCCTTAAACTGACTAAAGATCAAAAAATTGATATCTACAAACAACTCGCACGCACAGAGAGTTTGGAGAAATTCATCCACACTCGATATGTTGGTACCAAAAGATTTTCCATCGAGGGCGGAGATAATCTCATTCCCATGCTTTGCTTTTTAGCCGACAACGGCACTGGAATTGGCATGGAAGAAATGGTGATCGGCATGGCACACCGGGGACGTATTAATGTTCTGGGAAATTTCTTAGGAAAAGAACTAGAGAACATCCTTTCTGAATTTGAAGGCAATGCTAAAATAGATACCAGCTACGAAGGGGATGTTAAGTATCACTTGGGCTTTTCTGCGGATAGAGAAACTCCCAATGGACCTTGTCACTTATCACTGGCATTTAACCCATCTCATTTAGAGTTTGTTGGACCCGTCGCTCAAGGTATGGTGCGGGTGAAACAACGCACTCGAAAAGACACCGAAAACAGAAAAAAGGTGGTTCCCGTTGTCATTCATGGTGATGCTGCTTTCTCTGGACAGGGCGTGGTCACGGAAACTTTGCAAATGTCCAAACTGGAAGGTTACAAAGTTGGCGGAACCATTCATGTCATTCTAAATAACCAAGTGGGATTTACCACTAACCCAAGTGATTCCAGATCTACAACTTATAGTTCGGATATGGCAAAGGCGATCAAGGCTCCGGTTCTTCTCGTCAATGGAGACGATGCAGAAGCTTGTGTGCGCGCCATGGATATGGCTATGAAATACCGCAATGAATTCGGTCAAGACATTGTCATTGATCTCATTTGCTACCGACGCTTTGGCCACAATGAAGGCGATGAGCCAGCATTCACGCAACCCAATATGTACAAAGTGATTAAAAAGCATCCTTCTCCCCGAGTGATTTATGGGGATAAGCTGATGACTACAGGTCTCGCCAACAAAACCTTTGTGGATGGTTTTTACCAGGAGAAACTCGACAACTTACAAAAAACTTTAGACGACGTTCGAGCCAACCCGCCTGAGTCAAAAATGATGGCGTTGGGTGGACTGTGGTCCGGTCTACGTCGTGGACTAGCTGAAGATTTCGACGAGAGCTTTACTGGAACAATAATCACTCAAGATAAACTACAACCCGTCATCACAGCACTCACTGAAGAGCCTGAGGGCGACTTTGCCCTTAACTCAAAAGTGAAGCGCCTCATTGGCAATCGCAAGAAGATGATAGAAGAGAACAAAATTGATTGGGGATTGGCTGAACTATTAAGTTACGGATCCTTGTGCGTGGAAAACACTCCGGTTCGCCTTTCCGGTCAAGACTGTAAGCGTGGAACATTCACTCACCGGCATGCTGTTTATTTTGATCAAGACAGCAGTGAAGAGTATTGCCCGTTGGCACAACTCAATCCTGTAGAAGGAGAGTTTTGTGTTTACAACTCCTCACTTTCTGAAGCCGCTGTTTTAGGTTTCGAATATGGAAACTCCAGCTCAGACCCTCACTTTCTTATAATTTGGGAAGCTCAATTTGGAGATTTCGCCAATGGAGCACAGGTCATTATTGATCAGTTCATTGCTAGTGCCGAAGTGAAGTGGGCCCGGATGAGCGGCTTAGTTATGTTGTTACCGCATGGTTATGAGGGACAAGGGCCTGAACACTCGAGCGCCAGGCTGGAGCGTTTTATGCAATTGTGTGCCCAAGAAAACATGCAAGTTTGTAACCTCACCACGCCCGCTAACCTTTTTCACTCACTGCGCCGGCAGATGCGACGGGATTTTAGAAAGCCCCTCGTAATCATGTCTCCTAAATCTCTTTTGAGACATCCTAAAGTTCACTCCACAATGGAAGAATTGACGGAGGGACACTTTCAAGAGGTGCTACCAGACACTCGCATTGAGGAACCGAATAAGGTGGAGACTCTCATTCTTTGCTCCGGAAAAGTCTACTACGAATTGGAAGACGCCATAGAAGAAAAAGGGAGCCAACGAATGGCTATTGCTCGTCTCGAACAGCTCTACCCATTCCCAAAAAGTCAGCTTTCTCCCGTTTTAAATGGATACCCAAAATTGAAACGAGTGATTTGGGCTCAAGAAGAACCCAAAAATATGGGAGCTTACTACTCGATCACACCAGATGTCCGAAGACTTATGGATGATTTAGGGTTAAATAATGTCAGCTTAGAATATATTGGCCGCCCCAGCAAAGCATCACCTGCAACTGGATCACCGGCCGTTCACAAACAAGAGCAGTCTAAAATCATCACAGATTGTATGGAATACGCGTAATAGAGAAGGAGATAGCACCGTGAAAATCGAAGTCAAAGTTCCTGCCGTAGGAGAGTCGATCACCGAGGCCACCATCGCCGAATGGAACAAAAGCGATGGGGATATTGTAGCACGCGATGAAATTTTAATGGTTTTAGAAACGGATAAAGCCAGTGTCGATGTAGTGGCTGAACAGGCCGGCAAACTCAGTATAAAAGTGGAAGAAGGCGAAACCGTAGAGATCGGTGCCGTTGTTGCTGAAATTGATACTGAGGCGGCAGGAGCAGAAGCCTCCTCCAGTTCTGACTCTACCGAACCACCCCCAGCTCCTGGCGACGCAAATGTAGGCACGGGATCACAAAAAGAAATCCATCCGGATTTAAAAAATCATATGTCTCCGGCGGTTTCAAAACTCGTGAATGATAAAAATTTAGATACCTCAGGGATCAAAGGTACTGGCAAAGATGGCCGACTCACCAAAGCAGATGTGATGAACGCGCCTACGGCGTCAGCATCCAGTTCTGCTCCCACTGCAGCTGCCCCTACTGCTGAAAAAACACAAGCCCCACCACTGCCCGTGGCTGGTGGAGCTATGCAGGAGGAAACTGTTCGTAAGCCAATGACAACTTTACGTAAGACCATTGCGAAACGTTTGGTGGAAGCTCAACAAAATGCCGCTATATTGACAACATTTAATGAAGTGGATATGAGCCAACTCATGAAACTTCGAGCACAGTATAAAGATGATTTTAAAAAGAAATATGATATCAGCTTGGGTTTTATGGGTTTTTTCGTGAAAGCTGTCGTAGAAGCTCTTCGAGATGTCCCCGCAGTAAATGCACAGATCGATGGCACGGATCTCGTTTACTACAACAACTGTCATGTCGGTATCGCAGTTTCTACTCCTAAGGGACTTGTTGTTCCCGTAATTCGAAACTGTGAAGCTCTGACTCTCGCAGAAATTGAGCAATCCATTCGCCACTACGCACTTAAGGCACGCGATGGAAAAATATCTATAGATGACCTTACCGGTGGGACTTTTACTATCAGTAATGGTGGAGTCTTTGGCTCACTGATGTCCACTCCCATTTTGAACCCTCCTCAATCTGGTATTTTAGGAATGCATAACATCGTTGAACGACCTGTTGCCGTAAATGGACAGGTTGAAATTCGACCAATGATGTATGTGGCTCTTTCCTACGACCACAGAGTGATTGATGGAAAAGAGAGTGTGACATTCTTAAAAAGAGTGAAAGAGTGTTGCGAAGATCCTACTCGAATGATTATGAAAATTTAGTTTAAGGAAAATTGTTATGTCAGATAAAGCCTACGATTTAGTTGTTATTGGTGCCGGCCCTGGAGGTTACACGGGAGCCATTCGTGCTGCTCAATTAGGACTTAAAGTCGCTATAATTGATAAACGTGGTGCTCTGGGTGGCACCTGTCTCAACGTGGGATGTATCCCCTCTAAGGCATTGCTTGAGTCCAGCGAACATTTTATCGCAGCTCAACACGAACTGGCTGACCATGGTGTTGATACCTCCGGAGTAAAGCTAAACCTAAAAAAAATGATGGAAAGAAAAAATGCCATCGTTAAAGAGCTCACCGACGGTATCGACTATTTGATGAATAAAAATAAGATAGAAACTTTTATTGGCACTGGTAAGGTTCTGGACAAAAACACTGTAGAAGTCAGTTTAAATGACGGTGGTTCAGAAAAGCTCACGGCTTCAAATATTATGTTAGCCACAGGTAGCGTCCCTAACCACCTTCCCTTTCTACCTGTAGATGAAAAATCTGTAGTTACATCCACTGGCGCATTAGATCTAGAAAAGGTTCCTGACCACCTCATCGTGATTGGTGGTGGTGTGATTGGCCTGGAGTTGGGTTCCGTATGGAAACGCTTGGGAGCAAAAGTCACAGTGATCGAATTTACTAATGCCATAGCTGCCGGCATGGACACCAAAATTGCTAAAAGATTCCAAGCTGTACTCAAAAAACAAGGCATGGAATTTTTAATGGAATCTAAAGTGGTTGAAGCGAACACTGAGTCTCAACCAATGAAAGTTAAGTATGAAAATTTAAAAACTGGAGAAACCAGCGAAATCGAAGGTGATGTTGTTTTGGTTTCCACAGGAAGACGACCCTACTCTGAAGGATTAGGCTTGGAAAATGTAGGGATCACTCCCAACCAAAGAGGACAGGTTGAAGTGAATCATAGCTTTCAAACCAATGTTCCTAACATATATGCGATTGGCGACCTCATTCCAGGTCCTATGCTAGCACACAAAGCGGAAGAAGAAGGGGTTGCTGTTGCTGAAATCGTTTCTGGTCAATCTGGTCACGTTAACTACTTAACAGTTCCTGGTATTGTTTATACCTGGCCTGAGTTAGCTTCCGTAGGCTACACAGAAGATCAACTTAAAGAACAAAATATCCCCTACAATGTAGGAACCTTTCCATTCTCTCCAAATGGGCGAGCCAAAGCCATGGGTCACACCGAAGGACAAGCCAAAATTTTAGCTCATAAAGAGTCTGACAAAATTTTGGGAGTTCATATTCTTGGCCCACGAGCAGGAGACCTTATCGGAGAGGCGGTGGTGGCCATGGAATTTGGCGGCAGTGCCGAAGACTTAGCACGAAGTTTTCATGCCCACCCCACCCTCAGTGAAGTGGTCCGGGAAGCTGCACTGGCTGTGGATAAACGTGCAAGACAGATGTAATTCAGCTATAGCCTAAAATTCAACTAAGACTCAGCTTCAGAGGATCTATATGGAAATAAGATTTAGAAAAGCTATTTTGGGGGACTGTGAACACCTCAAACAACTCGCGCTTCGTTCAAAATCGCATTGGGACTATCCTGACAGTTACCTCAAACAATGTGAAATAGCGCTCAAAGTGGACGCGGATCAAATTCATAGTGGCTATGTATTTGTCGCTGAATCTTCAGCTCAAAAAATCATAGGTTTTTTTGCATTTAAAAACAGCGACGATATACCCACTCTAGATCATATGTGGCTCGAGCCTGCTTATATCGGAAGAGGATATGGCAGGTCCTTATTTAAAGAAGCCATTTCTATAGCAAAAGCCCAATCTTGGAATCAGTTGCAATGGACTTCTGACCCACCAGCTGAAGGTTTTTATTTAAAGATGGGAGCAAAAAAGGTGGGCCTCATTCGATCCAACGTTGAGCCAAACATGTTTTTGCCACAAATGATCCTAAATCTATAACTTTATAAGCTGTATTGCCTTTTACATTTCAAACCAACTGTAGGCATCATCTATAGGTATGGAGTTGGGATCCAAAAGAAATGATCGATAGACTTCAAAATTAGGGTATTTGTTATCAATCAACTGCCCCTCGGAAGGCGGCGCCCAATCCGTGGGTATCATAAACCCTAAAGGATATCCATCGGTGGCCAACATCTCATCTGAAGAGTTGATTTCTGATAAATCAATTCCCATATTTTGCCCATGATTTTGTAAGATAAACCTATATCTTCGAAAATCGATATAGTTCCTCACTTCGGACAAACTCGGTTCCTCCATATCTATCAAATCCAACTGTATCTGATAGATATCACCTTTTGAACCACTGGTTTCTGGAACCACTACAAAATGATCCACATTTTGTAGATATTCAATATTACCATCAGGCAATGTCATCGTAACATTAGCTTTTCCGGGAATGGCTTTGGAACTTAAAGTGGAGATATTTGAAAAATCAGCTGTTGGATCTCCATTGAGATAAAGGTGGAGACGATGGTTATTGCCAGATATTTTTTCTCGAACTCGTAGCTCTATAAAGATTCGTATTAATTGGTTGTATTGGTTATACTGTTCTGCCACGCGGTAATTAAATACAGCATCATTATAGTCTCGGTCCCCGGCATCGGGTCTGGCCACATTATCTTCAAATGCCATGGAAGCCCATTCATCTAAAATGGGCAGGTAAATCACTCCCGGAGTGTCTTCCTCTTCATTAAATGGATCTTCTGGTGCTTCTGGAGTTCTCGGAATCTCATCGTCCACTACGGTAACAGGTGGAGACCCGTCTTCTCCTTCACTCGAAACAACGGATTCCTCAATCTGCGCGAACTTCATTTCACTACCGCAGTTTTGGAAGGCCATTAAAGGAACTTTCAAAATGAGACTGTATAAGAGAGTTTTGAGTTGAAAATTCATATCCCGCGCCCCCACGCACTACCCCAATATAGAGCAAACAGAATGCCAACAGATATCCCTATTCAATCCATCTGATCGTTTAGGCATTAATCAATATAGAAATATTAATCACAAGATAAACACTGAACGCCTCGGAATGAGACTAAAAAAAAGCAAAGTAAAGGTGTCTCCACCTTTACTTTGACCCCGTTTCCGAGGATTTTCATTCACCTTCCCCACCCTTGGCGACATCTCGTAAGTCGTCTTCGGACCAGTGAAATCTAAATAAATACCTGTTTACATAAACAAGCTTTTGCAAACTCGAGAGGCTGAAGGAGTCCCACCACTGATGTCCACGCCCTCAGCAAAATTAACTTCACTCGAACCTGCTTTTAATTCCAAAACTTTAGCTTCTGAACTCACCGGTATATTGTCCGGCACGGGTACACCCTTACGGTTTTCCGCTTTATAACGTTCAACCACATCTTCTATTCGCTCAACGTGCTCAGGCATTAGAGAGTCTGCTCTTAAGTCGCCATCGCGCTTTCTGTAGGAACCTTCCTTTGCTTTGATGGATTCCTCTGATAAAGCCAAATCGGGTTTCTTTAATCCCACATAATAGAGAGCGCGATCAATCAAACCCATATCTTTGAAGTAGGTCACGTCACCACGACTATTTCGCGTATATTTTCCCTCTCTGATTTCAAGTGCTCTATCTCTGAACTCTTCAAATTGCTCAAATTCAGCGATAATCTCATGCCCAAATTTCTCATAGAACTCAACCATTGCGGGGCCTTTCATGTCCCCCACTCGAGCCAACTCCTGACCCATTTTTATAAACACGTCATAGTTAACAAGTAAACTTTCCTTAGCCAGCTTCACGGACTCTTCTATCATGGACTGTAATTCGGACTGATAGATTTCTGCTCTTTCACCTTTAAGAGATCGCGCGTATTCAGCGGGAGTCATTCCAGGCGGAAGCGCTTCAACTCCAAACTTATCACTCACACCAATCTGTACAATGGCTAATCGAGCTAGCTCCGTGGCGCGTTCAATATCATTACTTTTACCGGAATCATGATATTCACCACCCGTTACAAGGGCTTGTGCCATCCATCCACCCTGTAGGATAGCCATATCTCGAACCACCGCTTCACGGGTCATTTCATAACGCTCTATCTGCTCAGACCTAGCCACACCTAAATAGTATATCCAACGGGTACCAAACCAATCCACTCCAGGTATGACACTAATTCCATCTGGCATAAATTTATCGCCAAAGAAAATATGTCTCACCATTTCGTGTCCGGCTTCATGATAGGCCGTCAAAACTTGATCCACAGTGGTCGTTTTCACATCTAACTGATGGGGATGACCTTGTATAAAAAAGGTAAAACCATCATTACGTTGAGGAAGTTCAACATCGATATAAACACCTTTAGAGGTTACACCAGCGTCGTTCCCACGGTCATAGCGGTTGGCTTCTGTCTTTTCAGAATTAAGCTTCAAAACCACTTCTTCTCCGTTTTCGATTTTCCCTTGAGCAAGTAGCTCTTTTAATTTGTACTTAAGATCTAGAGCAAATCCTTCCCTTACAAAGTCATCGATACTTGCTCCCTGACCATCCAGCGCAAATCCTTCTCTTTCGAAGATCTCAACGATTCTTTCCACCTCTTGTTTATTTGCGAACTTCACATCGAACCAATAACGCTCTCGGTTTTCTCCAAACTCCCCTTCCATGTGGATCTTAAGCTTCAAGTAAAACAACTGGCGAATCGCTTTGAAATCGAGTGGCGGGAAGAAGAATATTCTGCGCATACCTATACGTTTGATCAAAGCTTCTGGGAAATAGCGTTTCAGCAGATTTTCCTGTTCATTTTTTCGTTTGATCATCTTTCTGTAGATTTCAAGCATAGAGAAATGTTTCTCTGTCTCAGGCACACGAGATGGTATTCCCTGATACCATTCTTCTCCGGCATTACCAGTCACGATAAAAGTGACTCCGGCCATTTTACGCCCGCCCACTTCGGCTTCTCTAAAGTAATCATAGAGGATTTTAGTATGTTCCATATTTGCATTCGCCAATTCGTCCAAGACAACAATCATACGGCCATTACGACGATCGTATTCTTTTTGAAACTCGGAAAGTTTATTGGGGTCGGCTTGATCATAGCCGAACTTTTCTTCCCAATGCCCTTCGTGCTTCAGCTGATTGGCGTTGACCAACCAAACGTTTTCGCGATTTCCAGTGAGGATTTCGGCCAACGCTTTGGTCATTTCAGTCTTACCAGTAGAAGACAAACCGAAGAAGGCAAATACATTCGCTTTTGGAAGACGAGCATCCACACGATCGAGATTCACCGTCGCTTCGGTTTCAGATCGAACTACAGCCTTAACGATTTCATCAATCACATGATCCACACCAAACACTTGGTTTTTCAGCTTTTCACCCAAATTCATAAGCTCCGATAGTTCTTCTTTTGAAAGAGGATCATTGAATTTTGTGGCCTCTGAGGCTTCTACCGGGAGACGAGTTTCCGACTTAATTTCTTTACCCTCTTCCTCGGCTTTTATTTCAGCTACAAACTCTAGAGTTCCATCATTTTTTGGCAATATATCGATGGAAATCTCTTTTTCAGAGTTATGGTCTCCGAATTTTCCTTTAAATAGAGCTTTGTCGATGGTCGTTTGAACAAGACTCTCTACTTTGTTTTCCATGGGACGAGCGTTCTCTTCGGCCACATATTGATAGTCTTGAATTACTTTTAGAACATTCTCAGTCCATGCCAGACGAATCTTTCCAAGATTAGAGTTAATATTCTCTAATTTAGAGCGCAATCGCTCCATAAGAATATTTGCTATTTTCCTAAGGCCTTCTGGGCTTAAAGGCTGCAACAAAAAGATGTTCTGAATTCTGTTGGCCACTTCTTCTGAAGTTCCTTTACGCTGCTCGCCTTCCCCTGAACCATGATCTTTAACAATCTCGGCTCTCAGACGATCTTTTCTATGGTGGATAGCCATCCACCTGCGAAGTAATTCTTTGAACTCTTGTCTTTTTCCCCTTGGACGGCCATCAATATGTCTATCTGCAAGAAGTCCAATCCCATCATTTGATGCAATTTGCACTGTAAAGTTCAAACGCATTTGGCTTATCCCACCGTTAGGATTATTGATAGGAATAATTCCTTTTTCTATAAACTGCTTCAAAAAGTCATTTTTTATGTTGTAGGACCAGTCATGAAATTCGTTGATAAAAACAATGGCTCTCTCTGGAGGCACAGTTCCTGGTAGTGATTTCCCTTTCCATTCTGGATTCTTCTCGACTTTGTATTCTGGACCCTTTTGCCCCTTCATTTCCACCAATTTGTACTTTCCACCGGAGTGCTCAATACACCATCTTAAGAAGGGCGGAAACGAGCTAGAACCCACGTAACCCGTACTGGAACCTAATTCGGACCAAAGATCCGCATCTTTGCGAGCAATTTTAAACCTGTATATATGATCTTCGGCGGCTTCAACATTCCCTTCGTGCATAGCAATGGCATAAGACTCAGCCACAGTGTCTTTACCTACACCCGGTAGACCCATCGTCATAAAGACTTCTGGTCTTGTACGTGGGTAAAGGTAATTACGCATTTCCACTTCCTCTAGAAAGCGGACCAATTCAGGTTGCTCTATCAAGTTAGCTTCTAAGTGTTTTTTAATAGATTTTATGTTGTCGCGAGCTTGATCTAAAGAAAAGTCGCGATATCTACCAGCATCGAGTAAAGCCGGCAAATTTGTCTTTGTGTCGGCATCACTATTTTTGACTTCAGGAATGGAGCTTTTAATTCTTCGATCTTCCTCAGAACTGTTAGGATCCATTGCCTTGATAAACTCAGAAAGCTCAGGAAAAGCGGTATCCATGTGTAAAACAGCTTGTCTGACCATCCAAATTTTATTTAAAAGCTGTTCAAAATGCTCTCCGCTGCCTCCATATATAGTCTGGATATCATAAGCTGCTTTCTCTAATTCCTTTGCGATGGGATCATGCTTTTGCTCTACGATAGGATCCATATGGCGAGATTCTATATTGGCGTAAACGGCCATAGCTGGGTCCACCATCGTCATCATTTTTATAAGGCCCGATAGCGATTGATCTAAAAAAACAAAACGGCCTTGGTTCATCGTTGAAGGATCATACTGTGCCTCAAATCGAATTCGACGTGCAAACTCTAGGGCTGTTTCTTGAAACGCATAAAATTGCAATTTGGCGAGATTTTCGAAATCCACAGCAATATTTTTCGTATACACCTGTTCAGCAAGCTTCTTCACCTGAATAGGATCAAGCATGCCATTGCCGTTTCCGCTATTGTTGGATCCATTATTATTTCCATTACTATTAGTGCCGTCTTGAGCACCGGCAATCGACATGGCCAATAAGATAACAACCATAAAAATGGATTGAAGGACACGTTGTAAAATTAATCGAGCGAATCCCGAATTTTGTGCGCAATAATCACTTTGCATATTCATTTCCCCTAAAAGTTTCATCAGAACTTTTGCAACCCAGGTGCCATTGTGGAACTTATCCACATTCCGCTTTTTGATAAGGCAAAAGGAAAAACTGACAGAAATACACAATTTCCGTAAACCAAATTGGTTAGTATTTCCATACACTTAAGAGGCATGAAGTAACATTATTGAATACATAAAAATGACTTATCGCAAAACACATCTAAATTCGAACGCTTTGGAACGGGTGGTCAATTACATGGATTTTGCAACTCTTATAGGAAAAGTTTTAATTCCAGAACGGAACCACCTCTTTTTAAGTTTTTCAAAACCTTTGCTTTCCCATTAGACTTACTCATTGTGTTAAAAATTTTTTTCACAGTGATTCCACTTTGGGAGGTAGCAAAATGCCATCGGAATTCTTGTTATTTCTCCGCGTAGACGTGCCATTAAAAACCTTTTAATATGAGGTAGCGAAAGGTGAGGTTATGGCGGAAATTGTATTAACTGGAATTAAACCTACTGGAGAGGTTCACTTGGGTAACTACCTGGGAGCCATCCGACCGGCCATAGATACTACCTCTCAATCCGCTGACACTTCGCTTTTATTCATTGCGGACTATCACTCCCTAACCTCTATGCATAAGGGAGAGGATTTAAGGCATAGCATATATAATGTCGCAGCCACTTGGATTGCCTGCGGACTGGATACCTCCAAATCCATTCTTTATAAGCAATCGGATATCCCTGAAATTTTTGAACTGCAGTGGATTCTTTCCTGTTTTACACCCAAAGGTTTTATGAATAGGGCCCACGCCTATAAGGCAAAGCTCGATGCCAATCAGGCTGATGGCAAAAAGGATTTGGACCACGGAGTGAACATGGGATTGTACAACTACCCGGTGTTAATGAGTGCTGACATCTTGATGTTTAACTCCACTAAAGTTCCAGTGGGAGAAGATCAAATTCAACATTTAGAGTTCGCTAGAGATATTGCTCAAAAATTTAACAATAACTATGGTGACACTTTCACCCTGCCGGAGCCCATCACAAAAAAAGACAGCTTGATACCCGGCTTAGATGGCCGAAAGATGAGTAAAAGCTATAACAATGGAATCCCACTGTTTTTAGACTCGAAAAAACTCAGAAAAAAAGTGATGAAAATCAAAACCGATTCCAGTCCACCGGAGTCCCCTAAAGATCCTGATGACTCTTTGATTTTTGACCTTTACAAATACTTTTCTACTGATGAAGAACAGAACCAGTTGGCAGAGACCTACCGGGCTGGAATTGCTTGGGGAGAAGCCAAGCAAATCCTGTTTGAAAAAATTGAAAATTATTTTACAGAAAAAAAAGAAGTCTATGACGACCTTATGGCGGACACAGGTCGCCTGGATCAGATTTTAGATGACGGGGCACAAAGGGCGAGAGAGATCGCTCGGCCCCTTTTAAATGAAATCCGTAAAAAAACCGGCGTTAGCTTGTAATGCTAACGCCATTAAGTAAAGCCCACTTGGGACCAAAATAACTCACTCCACCGTCAATTCTAAAATTCATTAAATGTTGATCCGTCTGTTCATTGGAAAACACAATTTGTGTGGTGTTATCTTTAAAGGACCCGGAGAAGTTCCCGCCTTTGGCAAAAAAGGACTTTCCTGTTGTGTTATCGATCACTCTCGCAAGTCTTATCTCGCTACTGAAGGTCAGTGTGTTTACATCCGTGAAAAGTCCACTGAGTTGAAGGATCTCAACGACAATCCCCTCGGTTTTGCGAAGTTCATCCACCTGTCGAGGTGTCTTTGCCGTCACCCGCATATTTCCTATGGATGTGTTCGGCTTTTTATCCAAATAGCTTCCGTGTTGTTTGTCCACAATATTATTCGTCACTCGATTATCAGAAATCAGGGTGAGCTTCTTTTGCTCCCGCCCCCACTGGTTGTAGTTACTGGTACGCATTCCATAGGGAATTTCTGGATCTAAAGACAAACTCCAATGTTGGTGACTGCCATCCACTAACAACTCTCCCGAACTAATAAAAGGAAGGGAAAGATATTTGCGCTGCAAATTTAACTGTGTGACAACATCATCGAACATAGGCGCTAAAATTTCAGAATCCACTAGGACTGAAAACTTACCCGTGGGCATTTTTTCTGCTCGAGACAATGCATTACAGTTCTCATTGGACACCTTGCACATCTCAGGAATATCAATTTGATCCGAGTGAACACCCCAACGGGTTACAACGTACTCTTGGGAATCAGATTCTTCCGTTCCGAAACTACTAAAACAAACTTCCACATAGATTTTAGATTGCTTCAACACATCTTCATAGCCATTGGACGCTCGAACCATTTTTTCAGTGGAAGTTACAAACACCTCCCCACTATTAAACTGGGATTGAGTAATATTTTGAACCTGTCCAGCAAGAACTTCTGTTAAACCTCGACTCACCAGGGAAGGGTCCTTCAAAACTCTAGCATCGTAACTCTTTGCTGAAGCGATGGATTTATTTTCTACAAACGCATCGACCTCCCAAAGCTTTTCTGAACTTACCTGGGCCTTCTCGATAAAAGCGGACAACTCCTTTTCGAAATTATCTAATTCATTGAGCTGACCAAAATATCCACCTTGCTGATCAGAGCCAATTGGAACCGAAATATATAAGTGAAACTGTCGATCACTGACCCGGCGGCTTCGCTCAACGATCATTTCGCGACTTTCACCAATCAGATATTCCTCCTGTCGATGTATATGTGTTTCTTCCCAACGCCAATCCTTAATTTCTCCAGACTGAACATATTTTTTTAGAATTTCAAATGGATTCAATTTCATAAATTACCCCTAACTCAAAAGTGCATTGGATACTAGAAGGTATGGTCCGCCGCAGCCAGCATGAACCGACTCTTTGTGGTACTTTCCGCAACCGCCAATTTCATTCCACGGATATTTTGAGTGGTCTTTGCCTTGTGAAAAAGCATCTATCTTCGATTTATCAACAATTTGGTTAAGATAGTCAGGAACATATCCTGTCATTTGAATGGCTCCTCCATTGGGGCCTTTAAATGTTCTTCCTGTTAATTGACCATCAACAATTTCCTCAACATAACCAATACCCACTTGGATTCCCATCCCCTTAGGATCTTCCATGCCACCATAGGGATGACGAGCATAGTAACCATTTTTTACTTGAGCCAGAAGTTGGTCAAAAGTTTTGTCTCCCTCGGAAAAATAGGTGTTCGTTTGGCGAGTGTAGATACCGTGACTCCAGCTTTCTCGCTTACCATTCGCCGTACGAGGGATTTGTAAGCGATAAGAGCTCACAAAATCAGTCATAGGTAATTGCAGTTGTCCTTGATCCACCAGCACTTGCTCTGATGCTAACCACCCTTCTTCATCAAAAAAGTAGGATCCCCAAGCCATAGCATCTTCCCAGGCATTTTTATAAATGGCTGGATTATTTAAAATCGTAGCATGACTATTACCAACGGATTCCTTGGATTCATAGAGGTCCTTGGCTTTGGATCGACCTCTAGCCCAAGTGTCCCCTTCTTGACTATGCCCAAAAGCCTCGTGAGCAAATACCCCTGAAACCGAAGGGTGCATTAGTAAATCATATCTTCCCGGCGGTAATGGCTCTGCTTTAACTAGGTTCTCAAGATCATTAAAAATATGATGAAACTCCTCAGATGTCAGCTGAATGGTTTCCATACCACCAAGTCCCCCTGTAAGGTGATATCCCCGCTCCCCTTTTTTCACAGCAGCAATAACACATAGTACACGCGGTAAAGCCTGAGTCATCCTTACCGAGCTATCGATAAAACAGTGTTCTTCAAAAGAAAGATCTAAACGAGCTAGAGAAAAATCTAAAACTCGTGCCGGATGCTTTTCTTCTAATTTAAGAGTTTCATTTTTAAAATCGGTGTAGCGATCTTTAAGCCAATCCATGCCTTCCTGAGTGCTCTTTGGCCAGGGCTTCTTTTGAGGCACTCCAAAATGAACCCATTCTGAAGTCTCTGGTGCTTCTGAAACTTGGCTCAAGATCTCTGATTCAGAAACTGCGGCCAGGCGTTCCGTCCAACTGGGGGAGACATAAACGGGCTTTGCAGGCTTTATACTCTTTAGAGTCTCCAACCATTGGTCTAACTCCCCTTTGATAACTCCGAGATCACTTTGGGGATGTGCCCACTCATGCATAGTGCTGCCATCAAACACTCTAATATTCATGCCACGAATGAGGTCATCGTTGTAAGACTGCTCCTTAGGATTGACCAGAAAGTTCTCTTTAAAAATGCGTTGCGAAGAGATCGAGATGTACAAATGGCTATGCAATTGTTCTTGTAGGTATTCAAAAACTTTTTCCGACTGATCTCGAAGAATTAAAAATGAAGGTGTTAACTGTGTTCTCATAGGCCCCCCTATTTATGGAGATCTATTTAAACACCCTCTGGTCTAGGGATCAAGGCTGTTGCAACCCCTTTGGTACAAGATAAACCAACCGACCCGACTGCTTCATGACTCCAGCCGCCTGCTTGGCCTCAGGACCCTCTCCCCAAAATAAATCCACACGACCGGGCCCACGAATGGCTCCCCCCGTATCCTGATCGAAAACCAATCGGGAAACGGGATACCAATCTCGGGGCTCATGGTCACTGGGGTGCTCAAATATTGGGGCTTCAAAATCTAGTATAGCCAGTGCACCCTTCGGGAAGTGCCTATAGTCGGTTGCGATGGTTCGACCGGACTCCACTTCCGTGCCGAAATAAGTGATTCCACGACTATCCAGTTTTCGAAAAAAAACATAGGACGGATTTTTATTGAGAATATCTTGCGCCTCTTTAGAACTTAAACTTCTCAAATGAGCTTCAATGGTTTGCAAACTCATTTTTTCTCGGGGGATGACATCAAATAAATATTTTCCAATTGGCACATAGGGATGACCGTTTTGAGAATCATAACCCACTCGGAGGCGTCGTCCATTTCTAAACTCAACCACTCCAGAGCCTTGAATTTGTAAAAAAAATGCGTCTATGGGATCCACATAAGCAATCACTTTTGCCGAGTTTCTTGCCATCAATTTTTTTTCATCTATCTGCTCGCGGTCGAAATAAGGAACGACTTTTGGCATAGCTCCAGCTCTTTCCACCAGTCGACCTCTGACGATAGCCCCTCTCGACTTCTGCTCCAACACCTTATCCTTAATGGGCTTCAATTGAGGCAAAAGCTCAGCAAACTCCCCCAGATCGACAAGGGTCATATCGTTCGGACTTGTATAGAGTGGCTGGGTGAATCGACCCGTCTTTTTTCGCCTTCCCGGTAAAACCGGTTCAAAATAGGAGGTGATAAAAACCTGGCCCCAATCATCGGTGCCATAGACTTCCATTACATCAAAATTCTGCAACAGATAACCTTGTAAATCCCTGGCCGAATCCACTGTTTTCGCATGAGCGAGCAACCCTCTGAGAGCTGCAACATAATCTTTAGCCACAACTTTACGGGTGCCAAAATCCATCGTGAACTGTGCCGGCTTAGACTCTAAGTGTGCAATGTTTTTTTCTAAAGCGACAATGAATCCTTCAAAATCTAAATCCTCATTGAGAACCAATTTATTGGGTGAAGGAATTAATCTCAATGGCGACTGATCGGGTTTTAATGGAGATCGGGCGCAGCCAAACAGGAACATAACGAGCAACAAATATTTCATGAAAAAATCGTATCAGGGAAATGAAATGGCTGTCTAGTAAGAACAAGAAATCAGGCGGCTTTTTTATCCGCATTCATAACTTCATCCACCATATTAGTGACATCTGATTCCAACTTATAATTCTTAAATTTATCCACATCATTTTTCTTCACATGCATTTTATTAACACTTTTGTCATTGAGCCGACCATGTTGTTTATAATCAATACCAAACCCCTCTCTGGTATAGACTAGGAATTTATTATTTGTCGGTAAGTACAAATACAAATCATGAGGCAGAGACGTTCCTGGCTGAATATCATGCAGTTCAATGGAACAATAGTCAGAATGAGGACTTTCGCTTACAGAAGGAGATTCAAAAGGCCGGTCCACATAGGCCCAACTCACTACGGAATCCTCTAATTCAAAACTCTGTACCGTTCCACTGAGACCTTTAATCCATAATTTGAAATCAAAAGGCATGAGCTCCAGCTTTACCTTTTGCAGCGAAATTTCCTCTTGAGTGAATTGCTCTACAATACCGACGAGCTGAGCTTCAATCTTTGCATACATACTCTCTCTTACCGAGGCCTGTGAACTATCAATCACAGCAAAAATATACCCTGGGTAGTGTTCACTCTCTAAAGAAAGAGCTAAAAACTCAGTGGTTTGGCTTAAATTTTCACCGGATTCTGGAATCACTTTACTATCCAGACCATGCATGGCCTCATCAAATATATGCCAAATGTCCATTGAACCCATAGGCTCATCTACCCTTGCATCTGAAGATTCAATCTGTGAGGGTTCGGAATTGGGTTCTGGGTAATCCTCGCCATTCTCAAATGCGATGGCCCTTTCTAAAAGAGCCATTCGCTCTTCCTCCGTCGTCGGAGAACCACCGGAAACAGCTCCAGATTTTTTGATCTCCCGACTGAGTTCAGATAATGCGTCCTTAAATCCTTCTTCTTGCTTCCCATAGTCCAAATCCGAGCCATCATCCTCTTCTGATTTTCCCTTGGTGTAATCGACGGCATTGGATTGTTGCTTTGCGAATTTAAGGTTCTCTAAGTATTTAAGTAGTGATTCAGTTCTTGGCCCATTGAGTGGCGGATAAAGACTATGCTCAATATTAATATCATCAAGCGCCTGTAAAGTGTCAGGGTGATTGTTCTCTCCTGCGGGTATGCAGTGGACCTGGGTTCCCTGTAAGATCCCCAACAACTTTCTGGCCATAGGATCTTCGTGGTTCACACTAACAATGACATAATTTGGAGGATCACCATCGATGAGGCTCAATGCCTTCTCAACCGATTCCGTCACTCGAATGTTTACACCTTTGTAAACTAGATGGGTTTCCATCACCCCAACGGCGTCTTTATCCTTACAGAGCATTAAGACATTTAAACCACGAATATTCATATTTTCCTCAATATACGTTCCACTATATTACCATTCGCCTACTCTATCTTTACGGCAATTGTGGAAGAATTGTTTAAAAATTGGGCCTTCAATCACCAAAAATCTGAGGCTGAATAAATCAATCTGAGTCAGCTCACTACACTTGGACAACACTTTCACCATATGCTACATGATCGTTCTTAGGAGAAAAATATGAGACCCTTATCTGCAGACGAGCAAAGACAGATCAACGAATTTATTAAGGAATTGGATTACCAGTTGGGGCCAAAAGGGGGCACCAATAAAGTTGAATTTTTAAATGAAGAATTACAAAGACTGAAGGAGTCCATCACCTCCGGACCCGAAGGACAAAACACGGCCGGACAACTTTATGAAGGAGGCACTCCCTTTGAAAGAGCCAAATGGTTTAAGAAGACTTACTCCATAGGTTCTCAGCCCTATAAAGACACCTCTTGGGTAAAATGGGTGGGTATCACATTCATTTCGATATTCGCTCTTGCCTGCGTCACTCTCGTAGTAATGGTCAGCTTTTTCACTCCCGTATTTGATATTAAGTCCGATGGCAAAGTAGAGCTTTTTGGTGGCGCAATCAAACTGGATGAAACCAACATGACGGTTTACCATAATGGAAACCCATTGCGAGTGACCAGCCAGGTGAAAGGCTCAGTGAATGTGCCGGAAGGGATTCAACAAGCTGAAATTGATTTTGAAAATGCACAAATGTCTTTGATTACCAGTGAGTCGCCAGATGAAATACAATGGGACTGCCAAATGATTTCATTTAAAAATAGTCCGACTTCACCGTTTAGTCCCTCCCAAGAGATTGAAGATGGTACCCTAAGAATTGATTTTGATGAGGATAATGGACTGAGATGTGACATTTCCGTCCCAAAAGGCCTAGCCCTTTTAGTGATCGATGGAGAAAACGGAACCCTTTCATTAGAGAACATCGACACTTCATTGGATGTGGAGCTAGAAAACGGTCGGGTGGAGATTCATCCCACCCCACAAGCCAATTACAATTGGGATCTAGAAGTTAAAAATGGAATGATTTTAGGGGCTCAAGCTGCAAAAGACTCCAAAACGGCAAAAAAAGGTAAAGTGCGAGTGGAGAATGGACAAATCCAGATCGTAAATTAAAGTATATTTTACATGAGTTACGCCCCCTATCTCTCTGATTTTACATGGTTTTTGTAATGGTTTTCGGGTGGTTATAATCTCTTCAAGCCCCATGGAATGAGCTAGGGTTTCCCGACACTTCGCTTTATACTGCCCGCCTAAGGAGTGAACTATGAAGTCATACTTGGTTATAGGCCTAAGCCTTTTGTTTTGCGCTACTGCTTCTGCTCAAGAAAGCAGTAGCTACATGCTGGATATTTTAAGAATAAATATGGAGTCTGAGGCCGCTGAGCGCAACTCTCAGAAAACTCAAGGAGCAAATGCTTCTATCGGTGAAGTCATTGAAGCCATCTTTGAAACTATGGAAACTCCTGAAATCACTACTCATAGCCAAAGCGCTAGCGCCACTTGTGAGTCGGATCAGGATTGTACGATCGTCGTGGCTGATGCCATCACATCGCAAATCGTATCATTCACAGATATACCTAACTTGTTTCCTGATACCTATACATCCGTAGACGAGTTAAAACCGGTGGTTTTCTTTATTGTTCATTATAAAGTGAAAAACCCCGAGATGAATTTTGAAGAATCCTTCGAAAAGATCTTTCCTAAAATGATTAGCCCAGAGTTCAAACCGGAAGATTATATGGAATCCGTTCGTTCAATGAATCCTCCTGATCCTGGGAAACAATAGTAGCCATTAATCTTTGATTTTAAATTGAACTCTCACTCGCTGAGAGATTGGAGAACCCGAATTTGAAATTCGGGTTTTTTGTAGGAGCCGAAGGGCCTCCCGATTGAGCTCGCTATACACAGTGGGCTCAATTATTTTTAAAGTCTTTACCTGTCCGCTTTGATCAAATTCCAAATGAGCCAATACCACACCTTGATGGCCCCGACGCAAACTTTCCGCAGGGTATTCCGCTGAACCTATGACAATTAAGCGATCCATAGAATCTATAGTCTGAACTGCTTTTAAATGATTGATTTGAGTGTTTTGCCCTTGGTCTTTATCTGCACGACTTAAAGCTAATTCCGCTGGGTTATCGGACGAACTTGGCCGGTGAGGCATAGAAGGGAGTGTATCATGTTCCGGGCTGGTAGCTAAAACTTCAATCTCTACTGAGGTGGACCCCACTGAGGATTTATTGCTGTAAATTCCGGACCCCATCACTGCGCCAGCAAGGGACAAATGGATCACCCCAGAATAAAGGAAGTACTTTACCACGCTTTGTACTCCAAACTCATTGCCACTTTTCTATCATCTCGTCTATATCCTGGAACAAACCCGCTGGACTGATTTAGCAAATTAGAGAACTGAACACCCAATTTCCATTGATTGGAAAACTCACGGGACCACTTGGCGAAGGATTCAATATAGGGACTTTTTATGAATTTTCGTTCAAAACCATCAATGGCCCAATAGTCCGTGGCATAACTCATTCCATAATCCCACTGAGTGCGCTCTGCAACGGACCAAGACTGGTTCCACTTTACAGTCCATTCCGGTCTATAAGAAGGAGCTAGAGATGCACTAGCTATCCATAATCTTTGAATCTGCAAGCCGGTCTCCACAATTTTTTTATTCCATTTCCAACCCAAAGTGGTTCCAGAGATTTCCGTTTCACCAGTATTTATAGCTCGATAGTTTCCATCTCCAGACAATTCAAAATCAATCAATTCACTATAATCGCCTAAAAAGTAAGTCATACCCATTTCAATATTTTTAGGATGATAGAGCACTTCTATTTCCGATCTCTGTGAACGCTCAAACTTTAAATCTGGATTTCCCGAGTTGGGATCGTTAAGTTGGGATAAGCTCGGTCGCTGATGAGCGGACTGCCATTGAAGATTCATTTGCCATAAAGAGGATAACTGATGTTCATAGCTCAAATGGGCTCCCCCAAGCCATTCACCGGAAACCCCGTCACCACGAGCAGAGCCTTTTATTACATCTCCTGAATCTAATTTATATGAGCTGCCTGCACCGACGGCGGTGGCCCATTGCTGCGCTTTAAAGTCATAATTCGTAAAATCACTTTCTGATCGAAAATGAGCGACCTCTTCTTCACCATGGACAAACAGATGATTCTGCGCAGACGGAAGACTCCAAGATCGGGCCCATTGCATTTCGCTTCTATATCCACGAAAACGATCATCCCTAAAGTTGTCACTGGAATCTGTAGGATCTTTGATATCTGTAGATTTGCGATCGATCCCATACAAGCTGGCTCTAAATTCATCACTTATAGAATAGTCTTCACTATCTACCTGCAAGGACACATTGAGACCCTGCCTAACGGTATCTAACTCATAATCAGGATCCTCAATCAGCTTCCCTACCATATCGAAGTCATCCAATTCTTCACGAGTTTGCTGGGTGAACACATTCACTCCAAGCTGACTCTGAGAATTCAAAATCCAATGGACACCGGCCATCACAGAATGGGCATTAGAACGGTCTAACTCCTCACTCCCGTTTGAATTGTTTATTTGATTGGCTGCCGATTGAAAGTAGCTACCCTGCAAAAAGCCTTTCAAAGACTTTGCTTTCCATTGACTCTTCACTCGGACCAACTGCTCTTGATCACTATCACCTTTGAGTAGCAAATCCGTACGGGTTTCTTCAACCTGTTTGGGGCTGAGAAGCTGGATGTGACCACCCAATGTGGAGCTTCCGGGAGTCAAAACAGTAGAGGAGTGATAACGCGCTTCGGACAGCGGCATGGCAAGCATTTGGCTCCAATTCACCGATCGGACTGGACCGGCCATTTCTGAAAGGTCCATGCCCTCCCAAGTCACTTTAGTATGATGGGAGCTTTGACCGCGCACTTGAACCACTTGCGGCCCCTGAGTTTCCACACCAAATACGCCCAAACTGGTCTGTTCGTATAATTCTTCAACGAGAAGTTCAGAATGGTTCACCTCAAGCTCTTTGACCTGAGAAACGGGCTGAGGTGCTTGGGTCACAGATTCGCCAAGGACATCCACTGTCACTTGTGACCACACGATGAAAGGAAAAAATACGGGAAATATCAGAATCAACTTAGCCATGGGGAAACCTACCAAAAATCCTTCTGCCCCACCTGATTTTTTCAAAATTTTGAATAATTTAGAACTTTTACAACTGAATATATACGGGGAATCGCTATAATGGAGGCGATTTAATAGCCCAATTTTAGGAGTCATGCTTTGAAAATACTTGTTACAGGAGCTACGGGAACCATTGGCCACGATTTATGCGTCTCTTTGTTGAAATCCGATCATCAGGTGAAAATTGTCACCCGAAGATCAGAAACCGACCTTTTAAAATCATGGGAATTGCCCGTAGAAATAGTCACTTGGGAATCTCCTGAAAGCACCCCTTTCCCCAAAGGAAATTTGGACGATGTGGAAGCCGTCATTCATTTATCCGGTGAGAGTATCAATCAAAAGTGGACCGATTCAGCAAAACAGCGGATTCTTAACTCTCGAACTAAAGCCACTCAGTATCTCAGCCAAGCCATTCAAGAAGAAGGTAAAAACATTAAAGTCTTTGTTGGTACTTCGGCCATTGGGATCTACCCCAACTCAGGCACCACTCCATTGAATGAGAAATCTGATGTGGATTCCAGCGATGCCTTTCTCCCAATGGTCTGTAGAAAGTGGGAACAAGCCTCGGAAGACCTCTCTAAGCATTTAAGACGAGTGATTATTCGCGTTGGCTTAGTGTTAAAAGTGGGAGAGGGCTTCCTCGGCCAACTCGAACCACTCTACCAAAAAGGGGTGGCCGGCCCCATTGGTATGGGTCAACGACAAATGAGCTGGATCCATATTGACGATTTAGTCCGAATGTTCCAAACCGCTGTCGAAGACGAAAGATTCGAAGGCATCTATAACGGAACGGCTCCTCAACCCGTGAGCAATTCCCAATTTAATGAAGAGTTCTCCAAGGCCATGCATTTGCCCAACATAGCTCCAGTTCCTCCCATTGCACTTAAATTGCTATATGGAGAAATGTCCGCCTTGGCTTTGTCAGATCAAAAAATACTACCCGAGGCCTCCCTCGAGCACGGTTTTCAGTTTCATTTCACAGAAATCAAACAGGCTTTTCAAGATTTGTACTCCTGGAAAACCCACTATCTGGATCGTCGCTATTACCAATGGCAATGGTTAAACAAAGATTTAGATTCCACCTTTGAATTCTTCCTATCTCCCTATAATCTGGAACAAATCACTCCTGATTTTTTAAATTTCAAAGTTTTAAAATCCAGTACGGAAAAAGTAGAAAAAAATACCAAAATTCTCTATCGTATTTCATTGCGCGGAATTCCCATGAAATGGCAAACAAAGATCTTAGAGATGATCCCCAACCAGTGTTTTATTGATAACCAGGAGAAGGGCCCCTATAGCAAATGGCACCATATTCATCGCTTTGAAAGTCTCAAAAATGGTACCTATTTGACGGATGAAGTCACGTATCGGTTGCCTGTCGGGCCCTTAGGCTCTTTATTTGCTGGAACATTTGTAAAAAGTGATGTTTCACGAATTTTTAGATTTCGATTTGAAAAGCTACGAAAGTTAGTAAATCACTAGCTTAATGGTAGGATTCAGACTAGAAATCCAAAAACCCTAACCAGGACTCACCATGTTAAGAGAACCGACTTCGGAAGAAGCCAAGGTCCTAAAGCGATGGCAGCTGAGCACGTTTGCCGTCATGCTTTTCGGATACGTAGGCTATTATCTATGTAGAAAAAATATCACCGCCGCGCTCCCACTATTAGCGGAGGCCTTTGATTACTCCAAAACAGACCTGGGTAAAATTGGGTCCGTAGCTCTCATTGTCTATGGAGTTGGAAAACTCATTAACGGTCCATTAGGTGATAAAGTGGGCGGGCGGAAGGTTTTCCTGATTGGAATGATTGGATCCATCTTCGCCAACTTACTCTTCGCCAACGGAGATAACCTCACCTGGTTCATCATAACTTGGTCCATTGGACACTACTTTTTGAGTATGGGCTGGGGTGGATTAGCAAAAACAGTTGGAGCCTGGTGTCCACCTGAGAAAAACGGAACCGTAATGGGCTTCATTAGCATCAACTTTCAATTTGGAGGAGTGGTGGCCACTCTTCTTTCTGGAGCTATTGTCGCTGCTGGTTTTGGCTGGGAGTATGTTTTTATAGTTCCTGCGGGCTTGTTGTTTCTAGTTTTTATTTGGTCTTTTCTCGCCTCCAAGTCCCACCCGAATAAAGTCTATCCGGGAGTTAAGTTTCCACCCACTGATACAGCTCCTATTGCTCATGTGGATACAGAAGATGACACCATCGAGGAAACTGTAAATCCGTTAGATGTTATGCGTTCGCTTTTTTCGTTGCGCCTGTTTCATGTGCTATTGATGTTTAGCGCCCTGACTACGATTCTAAGGCAAATTTTCTTTTTTTGGACAGCCCTACTCTTCACAGATATTGGTTTAGATATTAAAGACGCCATTTTTAAGTCCGCCATGTTTCCATTAGCAGGTTGTATTGGTACGATTTTTCTAGGCTGGTACACGGATAAGTTTGCAAAAAATGGGGACCGAGCTCGTATGATGTGGATGATGCTAGCAGGTTTAACCGTGAGTTTAATCCTCATGGCCCTTTTCAGCCAAGGTGACTCAGTAAATGCCCCTATGATTGTGGCGCTAACAGCATTTGCTGGTTTTTTCTTATTAGGCCCTTACTCTATGAGTAGTGGATGTCTGACTCTGGACATAGCTGGTTCTCGTGGCGCAGGAACTTGTACGGGACTTATCGATGGCATTGGTTACCTTTGTGCCTCCGTTTCCATCTATCTATCGGGTTGGATGTCGGAGACCTACGGATGGACATCTGTGTTCTATCTACTGATTGTCTGTTCACTTCTCAGCACATTTTGCTGTGTTTACATGAGCCGCATCTATCAAGAAAAAGCTAAAAAACAGGAGAAACCCGCATGAAAAAATATATCGTTTTAGTTTTAATGCTATTCGCCGAGGTCGCTTTTGCTAAAAAAATCTCTGTTCACGGCCACCGGGGCGCACGTTCCGTCCGGCCAGAAAATACCATCAGTGCTTTTAAATATGCTCTTGAAGTGGGAGTGGATGTTTTAGAGTTTGACCTCTCTGTAACCAAAGATAACGTTTTGATTCTATCGCACGATCCTTGGATTGATAAAGATATCTGTTTAGGACCCAAAGGGAAAAAACTAAAAGAAAAGATTCCAGTTAACACACTTACTCTAGCTGAAGTGAAGCAGTTCGATTGCGGAAGCCTTATTAATCCTCGCTTTAAAAAACAAGTCCCACAAAAAGGAGAGCGCATTCCTACCCTGGCTGAGGTTTTTGACTTTGTGAAAAACTCCGAGATCCCAGGAGCAAAAACAGTTGAGTTTAATATCGAAACCAAAATTGTTCCCAGCCTTCCTGATTTAACTCCAAGCCCAAAGCAATTCGCTGAAATGCTTGTAAAAGAACTAAAAGCTGCTGGCATGGATTCCAGAACCATCGTTCAGTCTTTTGATCACAGAACACTCTACTGGGTGAAAAAAATTGATTCTAAAATCCGAATCAGCCAACTCACTAGCGATTCCATGGTGGATATGGTGGGCGCCGCCAAAGGCATTTCGGCGGAATTCATCTCCCCTTATATGCACTGGATCTCTAAAGATATGGTTCAAAGACTACACAAAAATGGCATTCAAGTGGCTCCGTGGACTGCGAATGAAGCCAAAGATTGGGACTACCTCATCAGTATCGGTGTTGATGCAATCATTACCGACGACCCAAAAGCCCTCATCGATTACCTTAAGAAGAAAAAATTAAGGTAATAGACCCGACGTTCGCCTAATTCGGAGCTCACCTTTCCTACAGGTATGGCTCCGTAGGGTTATGTAATCACGCGATTTTTCCGAATAGAAAAGGTAAAGGAAACAACGACGTGGTACTTCTCCAGAGACTCCAACAGATTAAGTGGATTTTTATCGCTTTATTCTTTTTTAACCTACTGTTTGTATGCACGGGTTTAGTTTTTTCCGTCTACTATTATCAAAATCATTCCAAATACACTCATGACTACAACAGCACTGTGGATGCCAACACACAAACCTTTCAGCTCATTCAAAGTCTAAATGATATGAAGTCTGCCGATACCAAGCCAGATAAACTGGCTCAAGCGGAGTGGTTGGTTCAACTTCGTAATCACCCTCAATACAAAGAACATACTTTTCTAAAAAGCCACTTTGAAAAATTTAATCAATTGCCTCTTTCTAAATATCTCGATTTGCACTCCAAAGAGTTTACACAAAGTGGATTGCAACTGGTTCAGTCCAACATGGAAACCATTCAAATGGAGAAGCGTCACTTTCGACGGCTCAATACTTTACTAGTGACCTCTATCGTCACATCCTTATTGTTAGGAATATTATTACCACTCTTTCTTTTTCACTTAGCCGGCAAAACTTTAAAAGCCGGATACAGCTTAGCCAAAGAGTCCGTGCGAGATTGGACAAAAGAGTGGAAAAAGGATTTAGAGAGTCATGGTGATAAGCCTTTCCATAATCCTGCTTTTTGGTCAAAAGTGGGATTGACCACCGCTGAGATTGCCATTCGTCATCATCGACACCCGGCAATTGTTGTAACTCACGACATTTTATCTATTGTTAAAGATGAAGTTTCTAGGAATGAAACTACGAAAGATCAAAACAACGCTAAAAAGGAAGATGAAGCGGAAGATGATCAAGATGCAGGACGCAATCGCCTTAAACCGATGTAAGTATTTATACCTCATCGGTGCCATTATACTTTTTCCCATTCTTGGCATGGCTCAAGAGGGCGTGGTGTATTCGAAGCGCCCTTATTGGCAAGCGGGCTTCACTGCAGGCCGATTTCTCCCCTTTGGCATTGTTGGCGTCCGAGATAATTATGCCTTCACCGGAGCCCATTTAAGTCATCCTACGCGAGTGGGTTATTTGGAGTATATGCTACTGAGTGGCAACTCAAATGGAGTCACCTATTACAATGGATCCGCATCTGTACGCATTGACTACACGGCCTATGATATTGTGGATGGCTTTTTCACCATGGGCTTCTCCCTCCATACCTATAAACGGCGAAGCACCCGGCTCCAAGAGTTTGACTTTGTTAATGTTACAGGAATTCACGCCGGTTTTGGATTTACCGGGCACATTGTAGGGCCCATTCATGCACGTGCTGATTTAAAGTTCAATATCAATCCAGGGAGATCCATCTACTTTGGAGTTGGTCTGGTTTACCGCTTTGGCGTAGAAGGTAATGAAAACTAATCACGACAAGCCCCTCAGTCCGCTCTCGCGGAAAAAACCTTGAAAATTCAATCCGTTGACATTACACCGACCCTTAACCAAGGGATGTGATATTGTCTGGATCAGATAAAAAAGGGTTTCATTATCAAAAAACCGATTTCGTTGTTCGCAGCTCATGGGCCGATGGCGAATGGAGTCCACTGGAACTCCACGGTGACGACACCCTACACATCCCTCTAGCCGCCACCGCTTTACATTATGGCCAATCTGCTTTTGAGGGCTTAAAGGCCTTTCGACAGCCCAATTGTAGCGTAAGCGTCTTCAGACCATTAGAGAATGCAAAGAGATTACGCACCTCTTGTGAAAGAATCTGCATGGCTCAGGTGGACGATCAAATGTTTTTAGAAGCTATTGATTTAGCCGTTAAAAACAATTGGGAGCACATTCCCCCGGCTGAAGATGGTAGTGCACTCTATATACGACCTTTTATTTTCGGAAGTGGACCCACCATTGGTGTTCGACCCTCAGACAACTATGAGTTTGTTATTATGGTAATTCCTGTGGGTAGTTATTATGATCCAAAGAGCCAGGGAGCTACGGCCTATATTGCTGAAAATTATGATCGAGCCGCCCCGAAAGGGATGGGTCATGTAAAGGCCGCCGGGAACTATGCCGCTGGGCTTTTACCTACCAAATTAGCAAAATCCAATGGTTTTGACATGGTTCTATATTTGGATGCAAAGACTCGACAAAACGTGGAAGAGTTTGGCACTTCCAACTTCATTGCTCTCACTGAAGATGGAAAATATATTACGCCTGACTCTGGAACCATTCTTCCTAGCATAACCAACGATTCGTTGATTCAAATTTGCAAAGATAAAGGGATCACTGTAGAGCGAAGAGCTATTTCTGTGAAAGAAATCAGTTCTTTAAAAGAAATTGGTGCATGCGGTACGGCTGTGGGTATCACGCCTCTCAATGAAATCTATCGCGGAGAAGAGTTAGCTTGGAAAAGTAAGGTTCCCGTGGCGGAATCACAACTTATGGAACTTCTAAAAGACCTTCAAGGCATTCAAAGGGGCCAAAGCACTGACCCCCATGGCTGGCGCCACAATATTTCGGCGCCATAAAGTTTTAGTCATCTACTTTTTAAAATAGATTTTCATCTCTACTGGAAAGTGGTCGGACACTCCCAATTCATTCAGATCATCATTATAGTGCTTAAATCGATTGGGGACTTTTAGCGTTTGTACCACTCCTGATTTCTCCAATGTGGTTTCAAAGTCGTAGGTCATCCAATCTTGAACCACAATATCATAGCTGTAAGCATCTAATCTGAGTCCACTATTTTCATCGGAGTCTTTTAGGTCTTCACTCACAAAAAACCGATCGAGTTTATTCCAGGTTTCATCGGTGCCATAGTAATAGGTCCCTGGAGGGTTATCATGAACCTTGACCATCTGGTTATGAAGCTCCTCTACATCACTCACCTTAACATTCCAGTTTTCCGATGAAAATAAACCATCTTCAAACGCGTGGGGAATATCAGAATTAATCACATTGAAATCTCCGAGCATTACAATTTTCAAAGTGATCCCTTCAGCCTCGTAGGCTGACTTCATTGTCTCTAAAACCATCATAACTTCTTTAGCCACTTCTAAGCGCACTTCGTCGGTATTTCCTTGTGAGGGCCAATGATTCATACTCATGGCTAGCAGCTCGTTTTCGGGACCATTTTTCATTTTGAAAACACCCACCAACGCGTTCCGAGTCCCTTTACCATTGTATCGAGGCGGAAGCATTTCGTGCTCGTAAACTTGAACCAGCTCTACTTTTTGCGGCAGATAAAACAGTGCCACATCAATACCCCGAGAATCAGGGCTCGTAGTTATGATAAACTTCTCATACCCTAATACGCCAGCCAGCTGGTTGGCGACATTGTCATTTTCAATTTCAGAAACACCCAAAATATCTGGGGTCCGGCCGGAATGCAAAACGACCTTTTTGATGGTTTCTAATTTGGTTGTGAGTTTTTCTTGGTTCCAATCTGTAGTGATACAATAACCATAATAACGCTCGTGAAGTTCACCATTTTTATTTGTATTGGCTCTGCGACAGCCTTCCAACTTACCGGGATAATTCATAGGTAAGTATTGCCAATCATTTTTATCTACAGAGTTTTCTACTGTATGTTCAAGATCAAAAAGATTTTCAACGTTATACCCCATAACGTAAATGTTGTTTTGATTTGGATCTTTTGCGTTGGTTTTAGATTTCTCAGCACAGCCAAGTCCCAACAAAATTAATGATGCAGCTGTAGCTGCTTGAGCGACGCCCCGTCTTAAACTCATATTCCCCCCCATCGTAATTTCGACCCGGCCATAATTCCAATGACCAGAGCCTTAAGCAAGGAAATTTTCAATCAAAACAGTTAGAAATTCGGAAGGAGGATATAAAATAATATACACTTTTGATGCATGATTTTTAATGAGGCAATTTTTCAGGAGAGTTTTGACAATTAACTCTGAATTTTGTCAGATCCGTCGTTTTGAACAGGATATCCCAATTCAGATTTCAGCTCATCATACTTGCCCAACATCTGAGAGCGAACTTGATCACGCACCTGTTTTACACTCTCCTCCGAAAGGTTCTTGGTTTCCACTACAGGAAGAATCTCCATAATCACTTTGCGCTTCCAGACACCCCAATTCACCTTAGGAGCTCCCGGAGGCATAATCGGCAAAGCCCCAGCTATAACGAGGGGAATGATCGGCCCCTGGGCTCCCACAGCAAATAAAAAAGGTCCGTTACGAAAGGAGCCTAAATTGAAATCTTTTTGCCGAGTTCCCTCTGGAGCTAGTGCAAAAGTCTCCCCATTTTGCATTCGCGATTCTGCCACCTTGTAGAGTGCTAAAACTTTTTCTCTGTCTTTTCTTTCAATAGGAAGAGCTCCAACTGTGGCCATGGCTCTGGCTAAAAAAGGCACTTTAAACAGCTCAGCCTTCGCTCCAAACTTTAACTTTCTCTCTGCGAGAAAACACATCATTAAAAAAATATCAAAATTGCTGGTGTGGTTAAACAGCACTAAACCACCCGATTGAGGCAAATTCTCACGCCCCCGGACTTCGACTTCTAATCCGCTTATTTTAACTAAAACCGTACCCCATACACTGGCACAAAAATCACCAAATTGGGCTCCCCCAGGTATAAACCCTAGAATAATAATGGTCAGAGCTGTGAAAAGCGTCCAAATAGGAATGAATAGTAGGACAATGATACTCCTGGGATAGGACAGGAGCTTTAAAAACCAGTGGCTGTTCATTTCGGCAGCAGCAGACATAATAAAAACTTCTTTCTCACTTTAAAATTTGTATAAGCTTTATAGGCTAAGTGCCCTAATAGAAAAATGACTTGTCGAAGGTTCGACACGGAGTTACACCAGCGGTCTAACCCCTGCAAGGAGCTATGAATGAGTTTCCCCCTCAAATCAATCCTCGTGATGAGTGTTGCTTTATTGCACACTGCGTCATTCGCCCAAACTAACAGTACTACAACCACAAACCCCAGCGTTACTCAAGAACCCTCAAAGTACGACACCACATTGCTTATTGAACAAGCCGTGAGTGGTGAGTCACTTAACGATGGTACAGCTGATGAAGGTGGCGGTGCCTCTTTCGTTCAGGTTCGGTATAAATTTGATAAATTGAATCACTTCCGTGTACGACAGTATCTCGAGCATTTTTACAATTCTGACAAAGAAGAAATGGACGGCCGCTTTGGTGACACAGTTCTTCAATATGACCGTAAAAAATGGTTCTCTGTAAGTGGACTGGATTTTGCCGGCTCTACTCGTCTTTACTTACCAACAGGTAAGGTTCATTCTGAAACTGGTGAAACTCAACTTCGCGGATATCTTTCCACTCGCAAACCCGTAACTAAGAAGTTAACGGCTAGCTTTGAGTCTTCTCCTCGTTTTTACAGATACAACAAAAACAAAGACGTTAGAACGGTTGAAACCTTTCCGGTGAACCCGAATTCTAAGCCAGGCGTTCAAGCTGTTCCAACTACAACGACTGAAGAAATTGATAAGCGTTTTCTAAAGTGGAACAACCGCTTAGGTGCTTCTTATAAGATCGCTTCTAACTTCACAGCTATGGCTCACTTTTTAGTTTCTCATGAAAGTTTTTATAACCAGCCTAATTACAACATCAGTAAGGCCGGTATGGATTTCCTTTTCATCGTTGATTTCAACGAAACGTTCTCTTCTGAGTTGTTTGTAGAAAGCATCACTCGTGATTGGGACAAAGGCGCTGATTTCTTTGAAGCTGACGACACCAACTACTATCTTTCTTTAGTCGCTAACTTCTAATTTTAATTCTATTCTCTTAGGGGCCGCATGTTTCAATGTGGCCCTGAGGTCCCAGTATGCCAATTCTAAGATCGCTTATATTTGTAGCGCTCACATTTAACCTATCTTGTGGTACCGCTACAAAATCTCCACAGGCTTATGGCCCACAACAAATAGTATCTTGGAATTTCGACTGGGATGACAATATCGCTTTTATGCCAACGAAAGTTTATATTTTTCATAGTAAAACCGGTGAGGAAAAAACTCTGACCACCGGGGAGTTTGCTACAGAAAGATCTAAAATTGGGAAATCCGGCCCTTTAAAAGATTATGAACTCAACTATGACAATACCAATGGCTCTTTTAGAGAGTTTCGTGATGGCAAGAACATCAACTATTTTGTAAGAGACGTAAATCATCTGCTCAGTTTAAAATCCGATTCCTGGAAAGGCCCTAGCTTTCCGGCCTTCCAAAAGGCCCTGAGCACCCCAGAGACGGCCCAGTTTGTAACTATCATCACAGCAAGAGGTCACGCTCCGGAAACTCTACTAGCTGGAATTCGTACCTTACAAGCGAAAGGCTTAGTCAAAGAGTTACCACCCAAAGAAAACCTTTTTGGAGTCAGTCACCCTAGCCTTCAGGGTAAAGCCAGTTCACCTTCCGCGGTTAAAGTAAAAATCATGTTGGGAATACTGGATAAAGTGAATTCAACGTCACTACCTATAGATTCTGAACATGTTTTAGATCCTAATGGAAAAGTAGAGAAGCCACTTCACCTTTGGGGATTCTCTGATGATGATCATAAAAACTACAAAAAGGCGGTTGAGATACTCTCTCAAGAAGTGGCAAAAGGTCGATGGCCACACGTGAAAATCACCCTGTTTTTCACTGGAGAACATGGTCAGCTCAAAAAAGAAACTAAAGTCATCAAGACGGACGGCACTCTACGCGATCAAATGCCCGCCGAAAATCAAGAGGTGCAAAAGGTCCTTTCTAGAAACCCAGAAGCGGCCTAATCACTCCATAGGCACACTTTCGTCCAGTGAAAGTCATGGACGATACCCCAAATTGCTTTTTTTGTTTAAAGTGGATGTATTCACTTAAGATATGGGGGATTCCTTTGAAACTAAGAATCGTTGATACAGCAATTATTGTGACCGCCACTGCCTTTTTAACCATCGGCTGCTCAAGCTCCGACAAATCCGAAGAGAAGGCTCCTCCGCCAAAAAAGATGATGGACAAAAGCTCTGATGTTACTGTGAAAGTGGTTAAGAAAACTCACGACACTCCACACTGGGGTTATGACGGATTGTTTGGTCCTGCTTTGTGGGGAAATTTGGATCCCTCATTTTCCACCTGTAAAGATGGAAAATCTCAGTCACCTATTGATCTGGTTTATAAGAAACCCACATCTACTCAAAAAATTGAGTTTCTTTATGAAGAGGGGCCTCTTGCTATAGCTGATACGGGACATAACTTATTAGCCACAGGAACAAAAGGATCTTTAGTGTCAGTGGCAGGAGATACCTACAATCTGGTGCAACTGCATATTCACTCCCCTGCGGAACACACACTTTCCGGTAAATCCTTTGATGCTGCCATTCACTTTTTACATAAAAACAGTGCCGGGCAAATACTCATGAGTAGCGTTTTGATCAATGAGGGAACTGCGAACCCTGTCTTTGATCAAATTATTAAAAATGTTCCAACGACTAAGAAGAAGGTCGAAAAATCAGGTGTAAATTTTAACCCCAAAAATCTTCTACCTGCCATCCACACGCATTATGATTATGTCGGTTCACTTTCCCACCCTCCCTGCACAGAAGGTGTACGATGGATAGTTCTGAACACCCCAATCACTGTTAGCAAAGAACAGCTGGCCAAGCTAAAAGGTTATTACCAAAACAACTCTCGACCCATCCAACCCCTAAATGGTCGCACAGTGACAAATTACTAGCTGTACAATTCCAATTTATTGCATTTATTATGGGACCTTCTGGTCCCATTTTTATTGGAGATAAAATGAAATATATAGTTGCTGGCACCAACCGTCCCGAATCACGTTCACTGGCCTTAGGAAGTTACGTTCAGTCGATTTATAAAGCCTTAGGTGAAGATGTCGAACTTTTCTCCCTCGAAGATGTGGGAGTCAATGAACTCTCTGCTCCCGCCTTTGGTAATGCCGAAGGCCAAGGTTCCCAGATGCGCTCGACCATTGAAAAAATAAATCATTCGGAAGGGCTTATATTCATAGTGCCTGAGTACAATGGATCTTACCCTGGCGCCTTGAAATATTTCATCGATCACTGGGACTACCCTGCATCTTTTGAGCATCGACCGATTGCATTTATTGGGATTGGTGGTCGTTTTGGTGGCCTTAGACCCGTCGAGCATCTACAAGGGGTTTTCGGCTATCGAAACGCCTACATGTTCCCTGATCGTGTCTTCATCTCCAATGTTTGGGACGTTATGGAAGGTTCTGAAGTCAAAGATGAAACGATTCAACTGTTATTGAAAGCTCAAGCAGAGGGTTTCCAAAAATTTGTCACGGCATTGAAATCACAAAACCTTATCCCAACTTGATACAATATCCCTCTCAAAATAAGATTTTTTAGCTATTTTTAAACACTCATAGTTTCTTTTCCGAACAGAAACTATGAGAACAATACAGACCACAATAGTACTATCACTTGTCACGTTCGCTCAATGGGTGTGGGCGGAGCCTTTTTATTTAAAAGTAAAAGGTACTCACCTCTACAGCTATAAAATATTTGTTAATGATGCTTTAGCTGCTGAGGGAGCTCCTGAAAATGAAAATCAGGAAACACCGATAGGGTCTCTTTTGATTCCCGGCACAAATAGAGTTCGGGTATGTTTTACACCTCAATCCACAACTCAACTGCCGAAAGCCAAAGAAATTGCTAAGGTAACTATTCAGTCCAATTCGCAAAGAGATATTGCTTCGGTAAGGACTGTGGCCTCGGATCAAAAGTTTGCGCTCTACGTTTTGGCTCCCTACGGTCAGGAGTTCATTCCCAATGCAGAAGCATGTAAAACTTTAAATGTTAATGTGAATGCCGTTCAGTTGACTGAATTTCAATATGGAAAAAGTGAAGGGAATCCAGCTCAGGAACCCACTACTTTTAGTGAGCCGTCACCCGAGGAAAACCGCCAACCCGCTTCACCACCCACTCAGGAAGTGGAGCCACTCCCTCCTCCAGACAACAACGATTTACCGCCCTCGCAACAAGCACAACAGCTTGATGGGGAACTTCCTCCAGAACCTCCTGGGCCGCCCCCAGGGCCACCTCCAAGCCAGATGTAAAAAAAAAGCCAGCGATCAAACGCTGGCTTTTAAATTTAAATTTTAGATTGAAGCCTAGTACCGATAGTGTTCCGGCTTAAACGGCCCATACTGATTTAGACCCAGATAAGAAGCCTGCTTGTCGGAAAGCTTGGTCAAACGTACTCCAATTTGCTCCAGGTGCAACGCTGCCACTTTTTCATCAAGCTCTTTAGGCAATCGATACACAGCAATCTGCTTGTACTTATCACCCTCTTTATTTTCCCAAAATTCCATTTGAGCTAACACTTGGTTGGTGAAGGAATTACTCATTACGAAAGACGGATGGCCTGTTGCACAACCTAAATTCACCAAACGGCCTTTTGCTAATACAATAATTTTTCGACCGTCATTGAAACGATGAATGTCCACCTGTGGCTTCACTTCTTCCATAGCAGAGTTACTATTCAACCAAGCCATGTCGATTTCGTTATCAAAATGACCAATGTTACAAACGATGGCATTGTCTTTCATTCCTTCAAAATGCTTTTGAGAAATGATATCGCAACAACCCGTAGCAGTAACAAAAATGTCAGCCTCAGCTAAAGCCTCTTCCATTGTGCAAACTTCATAACCTTCCATTGCAGCTTGAAGAGCACAGATCGGATCAATTTCAGTGATAAGCACGCGACAACCAAACTGACGCAAGGATTGAGCGGAACCTTTACCAACATCACCGTAACCAGCAACGACAGCCACTTTACCAGCTAGCATTACATCTGTGGCACGTTTAATTCCGTCCGCCAAAGATTCACGACATCCATACAAGTTATCAAACTTAGATTTAGTTACAGAATCATTCACATTGATCGCGGGAATTTTAAGCTCACCCTTCTCCATGCGCTTTTCTAAGTTATGAACACCTGTTGTTGTTTCTTCAGTAACACCGATGATTTTCTTCATAACATCAGCAAATCTCTCTTCGTGCATCATATTGGTCAGGTCACCACCATCATCAAGAATAATGTCGTAACCGTCTTCGCCCCATCCTGTGATGGTTTGCTCAATACACCATTCCGCTTCTTTCTCGGTTTGACCTTTCCAAGCAAACACAGGCGTTCCGTTTGAAGCGACAGCGCAGGCCGCGTGATCCTGAGTCGAAAAAATATTGCAAGAAGACCATCTTACAAAAGCGCCAAGGGCTTGAAGTGTCTCAATCAACACTGCCGTTTGAATGGTCATATGCAAACAACCCGTGATACGGGCCCCTTTTAAAGGTTGCTTGGCACCAAATTCTTGACGCAAAGACATTAACCCAGGCATTTCCGTTTCAGCAATTTGGATCTCTTTACGTCCCCAGATCGCCAATTCTTTAAATCGTTCAGGACTATCCATGGCTTCCTTGCAGACCATGTAATCTACTTCTTTGGTTCCCTGCTTATAGGGTCCATGATTAGGTATATTTTCAGTCATGATGGCCTCCACCACATTCTCCTTTTTATGATGTTTTAAAGGAGGAATATTAGCATCCCCTAAGAAAAATACAAATCCTGTCTAACAAGTAATGAACAGCCATCATGTACTGCATTAGAAATAACGCACAATTGAATAAGGCCCTAAGGAACCGAATCAGCTTACAGTCATGATCTCATAACCTTCATCGGTAATGAGTATCGTGTGCTCCCACTGAGCAGATGGGGATTTATCTTGAGTTTCGTAATACTTAATTGTGGATCCTGGAATGGAGAACTCCACAATAGGCTCGTTAGTCACATTGATCATGGGCTCTACAGTAATACAGGTCCAAGGGCGTAACCGGTCGCCTTTTCCCTTCTTACCAAAACTGGGGACGAAAGGGTCACCGTGAAATGTTTTGCCTATTCCATGACCGCCGATTTCTCGAACCGCATAGTATCCCTTTTTCGTTACAAATTTATTAATAGCGAACCCTATATCTCCAGTGGTCCCTAGCGGCACAACAGCGGCGATACCCTTTTCCATAGCTGTACGGGCCACCTCTATCAAATCCCGCTTGTCTTGGCTCACAGTACCCACCTCATACATTCGTGAAGTGTCTCCATGAAAACCATCTAAAATACAGGTCACATCGATATTAATAATATCACCATCGGCTAGCTTTTTGTCATCGGGAACACCATGGCAAATACATTCATTAACGGAGGTGCATACAGATTTGGGAAAACCATTGTAGCCCAGCGGAGCAGGTTTAGCTCCATGACTCAAAGTAAAATCATGCACAATCTGATTTAACTCATTAGTGGTAACACCCACTTTCACATATTTTTCGACATGATCTAGAGTACGAGAGGCCAGTTGACCGGCTTTCTCCATCCCTTTCACTTCTGACGGCTGCAATGGTTCCATAGAGTTAGGTGTAACACTGCCGAAGGTAAATAGCCACTGGTTTGGACAAAAAAAGGGCCTCCATTGGAGACCCTTTCTTACAAAGTTCTTAAAATTGGGCTTAGCTTAAGTGCTTGCTCACAATCTTAGTCATTTCGAACATAGAAACAGTAGCTTTTCCAAATACAGGACGAAGTTTATCGTCTGCATTGATGTTTCTTCTGTTTTTAGCATCTTGAAGATCATTCTTCTTGATGTATTGCCATAGCTTTTTAACAACTTGTGTACGAGGTAGTGGCTTAGAACCAACTACAGCAGCAAGTGCAGCACTAGGCTTTAAAGGCTTCATAAAAGCAGCATTCGGCTTTCTTTTACCTTTTTTCTTAGCGGCCTTTTTAGTCGCTTTTTTCTTAGTGGCTTTT